>Ga0193955_1001286_pt1 | contig 11977 bp, 7 predicted proteins | sample BB_6_MG_FD_140343 | JGI IMG/M metagenome (GOLD analysis project Ga0193955, IMG submission 140343) | Microbial mat bacterial communities from the Broadkill River, Lewes, Delaware, United States - BB_6_MG | ecosystem: Environmental > Aquatic > Freshwater > River > Microbial mats | place: USA... | reverse complement strand
GAAACGCTGCAAAATCAAATCCGACCTCAAAATAAAACTCAAACGGGACGACGTCGCCGTCATGAAATTCGGCTTCGAATGGATCAAGCTCTTCCTCTACGGCATCCCCTCAAAAATGATGAAGATGAAAAATTAAGCCTCCGGCGGCGAGGTGAGCCACCTCGAAAGCGGGTTGCCATCGCGCTTCGTCCCTCGTTCCTCGGGGCAAATCGCAATGGCGATGAGCGAAGAGTCCTGGCGCTTCAAACGCTGCGGGCATTTCATACGAAATGTGCAAACAAAACGGGCGAGGATCGATTCCGCTGGGATCGATCCTCGCCCGTTTTGTTTGTTATAATGCTCGTAGCTATTCCGCTATGCCTTCTATGGCAAAAGTGCGCCTCCGGCGGCAAGGGTGGCGAAGCCACTATAGGAAAAACACCTTGAAAGCAGATTGCGAATGCACTTCGCCCCCGGCTCCTCGGGGCAAATCACATTCACTTTTGATTGTAGTGTAAACCTGACGATAGATATTAAACCTGTTTTTGAGCTGAACAGATACTAAAGGCCTTGTTCACGGGCGTAGCCCGTCAGCGAGTGCAACGAGCCCGAGGAACGAGGGCTCGGAGCATTCGCAATCCTGGGGTCCAGGGGATCATCCCCTGGCCGCCGGAGGCAGGCTTTTTTATAGCTTTTCCACCCCTTCAGGCATGGGCCAGATGGGGTCACCGCCGAGGACGTAGCCGCCGTCGAGACGCATGACAGAACCGGTCATAAAGGGGGCGTCAAAGACAAGGAAGTTGATGGCCTTTACGACATCTTCGGGGGTACCGGTTCTGGCGAGGAGGGTGTGGTCAACAATGCCTTTTTTGACCTCTTGAGGGTGCATGCCCCATCCGCGGGTGTTCTTGCCGTGGCGGGTATCCATGATGCCGAGCATGAGCTCGTTGACCCGGACAGCAGGTGCGCCCAGGCGGGCCCAGGTCGCGGTGAGAAGGGAAATACCCCGGTTCAGGGCGGAATAGCCTTCGTTGAAGATATAACTGGCAGGGCCGCTTCGGCCCACGATCCCGGAGATGGAGGAGAGGTTCACCACACATCCGTCCGGGGAGTTTTTCAAGTGGGGCAGGGCGTGTTCAAACACCCAGCGCTTGGCCGTCAAGGTAGTTGCCACCTCGAGCTCCCACTGATTTTTTGTGTACCCGCCGTGAACCACGGGCATGCCGCCGCGCTCGATGTTGTTGATGAGAATATCAAGACGCCCGAATCGCTCAATTACCCTATCAATAAGACCGGGGATTGACTCGGTATCTGTCAAATCCACCCGGACAACCTCATGATCCGCCCCAGCGGACGCAAAGGCCGCCTTCATCTCAGGGAGACTCTCCTCCCAGTCATGCCAGGTAAGCACCGTCCGAATGCCCCGCCTGGCAAGCGAAAGACCGACCTCACGACCAATCCCCTTCACCGCCCCCAACACCAACGCCACACGTTCTTCTGCCGACATCTATACTTGCCTCCGGCGGGTCGCTTTTTGAAAAAAGCTCCGCAAAAACTTTCCGGTTGCCGCATCCTTTTCTCTCAGGCCCCGCAGGGAGTGAGGGAAAAGGATGCGGCATACCCATTAAACCAGAACCATATGGTCTGAACATCCATGAATATGGCGAACAGCTATTAAGGCCTGTTTGTCAAACTTTTTAAAAGTTTGGCCCCCGGCAGGGCCTCCGGAGGCAAGGCTTTCATCACGCCTGGCGCGCTCCAAAGAGGCGCTCGCGGATCCATGCCATGGCGGCATCAAGGAGGGCGTCGTCATCATTAATAACAGCGTCTTTGTTCTCGACTTCGATGGTACCGCCTTCGACTTTGGCCCGGAAGCCGTCAAGGTCGTAGCAGGCCAGCTGGAAATCTGTGCGGTCATCCCCTTCAAGGCGTCCTGGCATGACCTGCTGCTTGAGGCTGATGAGTTCAATCATGCGATCGTTTCTCTCATTGTAGGGGGCCAGGCCCTGGTTTTCCACCCACGCTTTCACGGTGCGGAGTTCTCCGCCCTGGAAGCCTTCACAGATGGGATCTTCAATGACAGCAAAGTACTCGGTAAGGGAGCCGTCTTCACGCGAGCGGGATAGAGCCCGAGCCAGGGGAAAAATACGACAGGAGGCGGGGCGGTCATCATAGACGGCACAGCCCTTCTCCGTCACGAAAGGGCAGGCGTGGTTGTTTTTAGAAAGGGTCTTAAAGGAGACCACGGGAAGCCCGGTGGTGTCTCCGCAGTATATATACGTATAGGTCTCCAGAAACTCACCGGTGGAGATCTTGAGAGCCCTGCTCAATCGGAGGATGTCATAGGGGTAGAGGAACTGATTGACATCGCAGCAGCACTGGTTGAAGCACCCTTTTTCAGGGCCGCATGAGAACGTAAAAGATTCATTGATTCCAATGTATTGTGGTTCACCGCTCATAATACCTCCATCTGTAATCTTGCCTGCAAAAAAACGGGGTCTATCAAGGACAGTGTGCACCTCGTCCCGGTGCCATAAACCGAAAAACGGATACCAGACAGTCCCCGGTTTATTGCAGGCCGAAAGCCCCGGATAACGGGGCATTATGATCCAATTCCCGCCATATGGTCGCCCAGGCCATGGGCAATGTCAAGGAGCGTCTATCCGGGCCTCTCCCCTTATGTACCCCCTTGAGCCAGGGGATCCAACCACCGCCGATTAACGGTACCAAACACTGAACGGCAATTCACTGATCGAAATCTTCAATAATATTGATTTACTAGAACATCGTTCACACCAACTTATGATAAATTCCTTTTAACAAAGGTGCCAAAACACGCCAAAAAGCTCGCTAAACTGCTGCTTATTAAAGATGTTACCTACGGGCCTCGACCCCCTTGAGGTTACATCTCTTGCCATTGAAATTACAACAGATACCTATATCTGGTATGAACCAACACTCATATTTCAAGATATGCCCATACCCCAAAAACCCAGTAGGTCCCTCATTTTTTAGGGGATTTTCACTTTCAAAATATTGTTGACAAGGCCAGGGGCCGGTGATACTTTGCAGCTTAATTAATATTATGGGAAGTAGGATTGATAGAAAATATCACCTATTATAATAAAGCAATTCGAGAAAAACATTATGTACCTGCAGAGAGGACGAACTCTGCGGATAGATAATTTTTTATTTATCGTAGCCAGAAGTTGTAACGCTTCAGGCCACAGATGTCAGTGGTGATGTATCCACTCTGGATCATCGCCAAAAGTTAACGAGGCATTGAACAGGTGATCAATGCCCAATCAGGGAGGTATAGCAAATGCCAAGCTATGTAATCACTGAAAAATGTGACGGTTGCAAGGGCGGGGAGAAGACAGCATGTATGTACATCTGCCCCAACGACCTGATGGTTCTGGACCCCACCGCCATGAAGGCGTACAACCAGGAGCCTGATCAGTGCTGGGAATGTTTTTCCTGCGTAAAAATCTGCCCCTCACAGGCAATTGAAGTTCGTGGTTACTCCGACTTCGTGCCCATGGGATCCAGCATCATGCCCATGATGGGCACCGAGGACATCATGTGGACCTGTAAGTTCCGCAACGGCGTCGTCAAGCGTTTCAAGTTCCCCATCCGAACCACCTCCGAAGGTTCCGCCAATGCCTATGAAGGTTCCAAAGGCAAAGACCTCAGCTCCAACCTGCTCTTCACCGAGGAAGCAGACGGCAAGACCCTTGCACAGCCCATCGAGCTTGCATAGGTTTTTGGTCAACATTTAGGCGTATCTGAAATTACGAAACAAAAAATTTCTTTTTAGGAGGAAATATCAATGGCATTACCTAACAAGCCTTTGGGAGAACTGAAAGCTGTTCGCGACCCTGAAGTCGTCGAAATGGAAGTTGACATCCTCATCGTTGGTGGCGGTATGGCTGCCTGCGGTACCGCTTTCGAAGTAAAGAAGTGGGCCAGCGATGACACCAAGATTCTTCTCGTTGACAAGGCGTCCATGGAGCGTTCCGGTGCTGTAGCCCAGGGCCTCTCCGCAATCAACGCCTACATCGGTGAGAACACTTGCGATGATTACACCCGCATGGTTCGTAACGACCTCATGGGCCTCATCCGTGAAGACCTCTCCTTTGACGTAGGCCGTCACGTTGACGACTCCGTTCACCTCTTCGAAGAGTGGGGCCTTCCCATGTGGAAGAAGTCCGCTGACGGAAAGTCCATGGACGGAAAGAAAGGCCTCAAGATGGGCCTTCTTAAGGATGGCGCCACGCCCGTACGTACCGGCAAGTGGCAGATCATGATCAACGGTGAATCCTACAAGCGTATCGTTGCTGAAGCCGCCAAAAAGGCCCTCGGTGACGAGAACATCCTTGAGCGCGTTTTCATCGTTGAGCTCCTCAACGACAAGAACGATCCCAAGAAGATCGCTGGTGCCGTTGGTTTCTCCACACGTGAGAACAAGGTCTACATCATCAAGTCCAAGACCATGATGGTTGCCTGTGGTGGCGCGGTTAACATCTACCAGCCCCGTTCAATCGGTGAAGGCAAGGGTCGTGCATGGTACCCCGTATGGAACGCAGGTTCCACTTACACCATGTGCCTCCGTGCTGGCGCTGAGCTCTCCATGATGGAAAACCGTTTCACCCCCGCCCGTTTCAAAGATGGTTACGGTCCTGTTGGTGCATGGTTCCTCCTCTTCAAGGCTCACCTCGAGAACGGCATCGGCGAAAACTACGCCGCTACCGATCGTTCCAAAGAGGAGCTTGCAAACTTCGCTCCTTATGGTACCGCAGCGATTACACCTACCTGTCTGCGTAACCACCTCATGCTCTTCGAGATGAAAGCCGGTCGCGGTCCCATCATCATGAAGACCACCAATGCTCTCCAGAAGCTCGGCGAGACCATGGACAAGAAAGAGCTCAAGCACCTCGAGTCTGAGGCGTGGGAAGACTTCCTTGACATGACTTGTGGTCAGGCAAACCTCTGGTGCGCCACCAACACTGAGCCCGAGAAAAAAGACTCCGAGATCATGCCTACCGAACCCTACCTCCTCGGTTCGCACTCCGGTTGTTGCGGTCTCTGGTGCTCTGGTCCCAACGAAGACTGGGTTCCCGAGTCATACAAGTGGGGCGTTGGCGACAAAGTATACAACCGTATGACCACAGTCCCCGGCCTCTTCACCGCTGGCGACGGCGTTGGTTGCTCCGGTCACAAGTTCTCCTCCGGTTCTCACTACGAAGGCCGTATTGCTGCCAAGGGTATGGTTCAGTACATCACTGACAACCCCTTCACACCTGAGCTGGCTGAGACCAAAGAAGAGCTCGTAGATCTCGTGTGGAAGCCTGTTCGAGTTTACCTCGACAACTGTGAGTACACCACTGCTGCAGACATTAACCCCAACTACTGCAAGCCCGATGGCATGGCTCTTCGTCTCATGAAGGCCACCAACGAGTACGGCGGTGGTACTGCAACTTACTACCAGACCAGCTCCAAGGCCCTCGATATCCTCATCGACGACCTGCTGCACATGATGCACGAAGACTGCGAGAAGCTTGCAGCCGGCGACCTTCATGAACTGATGCGCTGCTGGGAAATCTACCACCGTATCTACACTGTAGAAGCTCACGTACGTCACATCCGTTTCCGTAAGGAAACCCGTTTCCCCGGCTTCTACTACCAGGCGGACTACCCCGGTCAGGACGACGAGGAGTGGTTCTGCTTCGTTAACTCTACCTACGACCGTAAGACAAATGAGTGGTCTTTGAAAAAAGAGCCTTACCACAGAATCATCCCCATGAAGTAATTCTAAGGGAACTGTGATGAAGTAGCTTAATTAAGCCTCCAGATGTCCCTTGCGATGTCTGGAGGCTTTTTTTAATGCTTATGACTCTTTCACGGGGCAGAAAAGATTTATGGTCGTAAACATTTTTTCCTAAGCCGAAATGTTGTGTCCAGATTTTTGCGGGCTTCGGCATCCATGCAGAAGCCCGACGGAATGTGGACACGCAATACAAGGCGACAAAGGAGAGATGACAACGGCGCCATCTTGAGCGAGTTCCGCAAAAGAGTTGAAAATACACGGTTTACGACAGTTTATAAACATTTATGCATGGAGGGATAGCATGACAATCGATAAAGCAGCCCCTGCTAGTGCAAGCATTCTGGTCGTTGGCGGTGGGATCAGCGGACTGACCACCACCCTCGAAGCCGCGGAAACCGGCCACGAGGTCATCCTGGTTGAAAAGAATGCCTATCTTGGCGGACGTGTTCTCCAACTGAATCAGTACTTTCCTAAACTCTGTCCTCCCACCTGCGGTCTTGAGATCAACTTCCGCAGAATCAAGGACAACCCTGCCATTCATGTGCAGACCATGACAGAAGTGGTGAAGGTCGAAGGCGCCCCCGGTAACTACGAGGTGACCCTGAAGACCCGCCCCCGCTTTGTCAACAACAACTGCACCGGTTGCGGCGCCTGCGGCGAAGCCTGTGAAGGCGAGATCGAGAACGAGCTCAACTTCGGCATGGACCGAACCAAGGCAGCTTACCTGCCGCACCCCATGGCTTTCCCCGCCAAGTACGTCATCAGCGAGTACATCAGCGCCGACGACAAGAAGAAGTGTGAAGAGGCCTGCAAATACGCAGCCATCGACTTCTCCATGACCGAGACCACCACCACCGTCAAGGTCGCCTCCGTTGTCTGGGCCACCGGCTGGAAGCCCTACGATGCAACCCGCATCGACAACCTCGGTTTTGGTCGTCACCAGAACATCATCACCAACATGATGCTTGAGCGCATGGCCTCTTCCACCGGCCCCACCGAAGGCAAGATCGTTCGTCCCTCGGACAACGCCGCTCCCAAGAGCGTCGCCTTTGTTCAGTGTGCGGGCTCCAGGGATGAGAACCACCTTCCCTACTGCTCTTACATCTGCTGCATGGCGTCCCTGAAACATGCCACCTACCTGCGCGCCCAGTACCCCGATGCAGAGATCACCATCTACTACATCGACCTCCGTGCTCCCGGACAGCGTTACGAGAAATTCTACAACAAGCTCAAGGAAGACGAGAAGGTCTTCTTCGTTAAGGGCAAGGTTGCAGAGGTTTCCGAGGCCGACAACGGCTGCGTGACCGTGGTTGCTGAAAACGCCGTATCCGGTGAAAAAGTTCGCCAGACTGCCGACCTCGTGGTTCTTGCCACCGGCATGGAGCCCAGCCTCGCTTCCGAGAAGCCCCAGGCGGATCTAACCTTCAACGAAAGCGGTTTTATCAAAAACGACTTTGATAAGGGCGGAATGTTTGGCTGCGGTTGCGCCAACAAGCCTGCCGACGTTGTGTCTTCCAACCAGAATGCTACAGGTATGGCCCTGAAAGCGATTCAAACCGTAGTAGGGAGGTAAATAACCATGGCTAAAAAATATGGTGTATATATCTGTACAGGTTGTGGAATCGGCGATGTCCTCGATATCGACAACCTGGCTGAAGTGGCTGAAGATGAGGGCCACACCGTCAAGCGCCACGAGTGCCTCTGCGGCGAAGCCGGCCTTTCTCTGCTCAACGGGGATGTGGCTGACGGCGTAAACACCCTCTCCATTCTTGGTTGCTCCCGCCGGGTCAACTACGACATCTTCAAGTGGGACAACTGCCTGGTGGACCGAGCCAGCATTCGTGAGCAGGTGGTCTGGACCATGAGCCGCGAGAAGTACCCCGCCAAGGGTCCCGAGGATGACGACTACTTTGTGGACAACATCCAGCTTGCCGCCAACGACTACATGCGAATGAGCTTGGCACGCCTGGACAAAATCGAGCTCCCCGAACCCTTCAAGCTTGAGAATCAGAGCAACAAGATCCTCATCATCGGCGGCGGCATCACCGGTATGAACGCAGCCATCGACGCAGCCAAGACCGGCGCTGAAGTCACCATCGTTGAAAAAGAGGCCAAGCTCGGCGGCTGGGCAGCCAAGATGCGCAAGCAGATGCCCCAGGGCGAGCCCTATACCGAGCTGCTGCCCCCTGCGGCTGCAGACACCATCGCAAAGATCGGTACCTTCTCCAACATCACCGTGAAGACTGGCACCGTTGTGGCCCGTATCGCCGGCCAGCCCGGTGACTTCACCGTAACCCTGAAGAAGCCCGGCGAGAAAATCCCCTTTGACGTGCCCTTCCCCCTTCCCGCAGAGATGAAGGTGGACGAGGCCGGCAACGAGCTGGACGCCGATGCCCTTGCTGAAAAGTACAAGGAATACAACGAAGGTCGGGAAGACATCCTCACCCTGGACCCCGAAGGCGAGCGATTCGGCGCCGTTGTTCTGGCTGCCGGATGGCGCCCTGCGGAACTGACCGCCGAAGCGTACCCCCACCTCTCCATCGGCGACCCCGATGTGATCACCAACGCCCAGTTCGAAGAGATGGCGGCTGCTGGTAAAGTTGTTCGTCCTTCAGACGGCAAAGAAGCCAAGAACGTGGTCTTCATCCAGAGCCCCGGCGCTGGCAGCGACCGCGACTTCGAATATGCAGGTTCCGTAACCAGCCTTGTGGCTCTTAAGCAGGCCAAGTACGTCCGTGAAGATTACGAAGATGGCAAAGCATACATCTTCTATCAGCACATGCGTACCCCCGGCCTCACCGAAGAGTTCTACAAGAGCATGCAGCAGGACAACGGCGTGTTCATGACCAAGGGCGATGTGGCCTCCGTCACCAAGGACGCCAAGGGATTCACCGTTGAAGCCAACGGCACCCTCCTCGGCGACAACCTCAAGGTGAAGGCAGATCTCGTTGTTCTGGCCGCCGGCATGGTTCCCGCAACTGTAGACGATGCCATCATCAACCTCGCCTACCGTCAGGGGCCCGGTTTCCGTGACAACGACATCTTCGACGGGTACGCAGACTCCAACTTCATCTGCTTTCCCTACGAGACACAGCGTACCGGCATCTACGCCGCAGGCGCCATCCGTCGTGCCCTGACCATGGAAGAGTCCATTGAAGACGCCACCGGTGCTGCCTTGAAGGCAATCCAGTGCCTCGAGTCCGTCAACCGAGGCGTGGCTGTACACCCCCGAAGCGGCGACATGACCTTCCCGGACTTCTTCTTCCAGCGCTGCACCCAGTGTAAGCGTTGTACCGAAGAGTGCCCCTTCGGCGCCCTGGACGATGACGAGCGCGGCACTCCGAAGCCCAACCCCACCCGCTGCCGCCGTTGCGGTACCTGTATGGGTGCCTGCCCCGAGCGTATCATCGGGTTTGCAGACTACAACGTCGACTCCGTCGGTTCTCAGGTGAAGTCCATCTGGGTCCCCTCAGAGGACGATTACTATGAGCCCCCCATGCGTATTCTGGGCCTCATCTGTGAGAACGACGCCCTGCCGGCCCTTGATATGGCCGCCATGAAAAAGCTCGGCGTCAACGCCGAGATCCGCTTCGTTCCCGTACGCTGCCTGGGTTCCGTCAACGTGGTCTGGATCAAGGACGCACTCTCCCAGGGTATGGACGGTGTCTTCCTCCTCGGCTGTAAGCACGGCGACGACTACCAGTGCCACTTCGTGAAAGGCTCCGAGCTTGCCGATATTCGTATGAAGAAGATCGGTGACGCCCTCGCTTCCCTCGCCCTTGAGGAAGAGCGTGTGGCGCAGTTCGAGGTTGCCATTGACGAAGCCGACAAACTGCCCGAAATCGTCAACACCTTTGTTGACCAGGTGGTTGCCCTGGGCCCGAACCCCTTCAAGGGATTCTAAGACCCGGCACTGTTGATGCAATGATTGGGGCCTTCCACCCTTATTCGGAGGCAGGCCCCTTCACGCAAGTTTTTAACGTAGAAAACGATGAGGAGGAATTCTCATGTCCGATAATACCCTTGTGAATCCCAACCTGGAGTTCATTGATGAAGTGGTGGGACTCGGCGGTGACTCTCTGAAAAAGTGTTTTCAGTGCGCCACCTGCGCCGTTGCATGCCCCATTGCTCCCGAAAATTCACCTTTCCCCAGAAAAGAGATGATTGCGGCCTCATGGGGCCTCAAGGATCGCCTGGTGGGAAGCGCCGATATCTGGCTCTGCCACGAGTGCGGCGATTGCTCTACTTTGTGCCCCCGTGGCGCAGCCCCCGGTGATGTGCTCTCTGCCGTGCGTTCTTATGCCATCAAAGAGTACGCCCAGCCGAAAGTCCTGGCCGACATGGTCACCGACAAGAGCAAGCTCCCTCTCCTTACTGCCATTCCCGCAGTATGGTTCGCCCTCATGGCCATCATCACCATGTTCTTCGGCGGCACCATGGAGAAGATCTTCGGCTTCGTAGGCGTCCACTGGGTGCATCACACCGATGCAGCCATCGCCCAGGCACGGTTCATCTCTTCCTGGCTGGTGGACTTCACCTTTGTGCCCCTTGCAACCGCAGTGGTCGTGATTTTCTTCCTCAGCCTCAAGCGCATGATCAACGACATGCATGAGAATGCCCTGGCCGAGGGAAAAACCGACAAGCAGGACCTTGACATCAAGGAATTCCTCAAGACCATCCCTGCTGTTCTGCCCAAGATCCTGAAGCACAAGCAGTTCAACGAGTGCGGCGAAAACAAAGCCCGTGGCACCGCCCACATGATGGTCCTCTACGGATTCGTCGGCTGTTTTATCGCCACCACCATCGGCTTCTTCCTCCTCTATGTGGTTGGAAGCGCCGGTCCCTACTCCCAGCTCAACCCCCTCAAGTGGTTTGGTAACTTAGGTGGTATCCTCATCGTTCTGGGCGCTGCCCTGATGATCAAGGACCGCCTCGGCAAAGACAAGACAAGTGCCTACAAAGACTGGTACCTCCTCGGCCTCGTTATCGGCCTTGGCGCCACCGGTCTCCTTACCCAGATGGCTCGCCTTGCCGGCAGCACATTCGGCACCTACCTTATCTACTACATCCACCTGATCATGGTCTTCCACCTCTTTGCGTACCTGCCCTTCTCCAAGATGGCGCACTTTGTGTACCGCATTGTGGGCATGACCTACGCGGAGTATGCAAACCGCCAGTAAGTGGCTAACGCCACATCGTGATTAAAAAAGGGGCTCCGCGCAACGCGCGGAGCCCCTTTTTTTTTGGGGGATGCAACATAACTGGTTAGCTTCCAAAAAGAAGCCTCCGGCGGCAAGGTGTGCCACCTTGAAAGCAGATTGCGGATGCGCTTTGCCCCTCGTTCCTCGGGTCAAATCACATCCGCCTTTAGTGCGGGAATGATTTAAGGCGTGCTTTTAAGACCTGTTTGTTAAACTTTTTGAAAGTTTAGCCCCCGGCAGGGCCGCCGGAGGCTTACGAATATATAAAAGTCTACCTCAAGGCTGTTTGGCCTGCTTAGGGGCTCGAAAAAATAAAATTATACACATCAATGTAACAAGCAGCATAAGCACGACTAGATGGAACGTTGAATAAAGCAGCATTGTGGAAACGGCCTGACAATGTTTTTGTATAATTATTTCTAACCGAGGCCCTTACTCAATTCGTCATCTGCCCTGGCAGGCACTTTACTGCCCCCTTCAGCATCCCCTCCAAATCAACGCCCTACGATGCGTTCACAACTCCCGGCCATGTGGGCATACCTGAATAGAGATTCAGTTCAATTTCGCCATATCCACGCCCTGAAAAACGAAAATGGATGCGCAATGGCAACCCGCTTTCGAGATATTTTTTGCCCAAGAGCTACGCCACCCTCGCCAACGGAGACAGACTTTTTGCCATTCATGTGTTTCCCCCAAACGCAAAAAGGGCGGTGCATTGCTGCACCGCCCTTCTCAATCGAACTGTATCACCCCATTAAGGAGTGAAGGCCCATGCTATTTGCCGAGAGCGGCAGCGTGGGTCTTGATCTCAACTTTTTCGGTCAGACCAGCATAGTAGGCGCGGAGGAGAACGAGAACTTCTTCACGACCAAAGTGATCGGGAATCTCGGTACCTTCGGAGAGGCCTTTACGGAGCATGGTGCCGGAAAGAATAACGCGGTCTTCTTTGCCGTGGGGGCATGTACGGAGT
>Ga0193955_1001284_pt1 | contig 11982 bp, 9 predicted proteins | sample BB_6_MG_FD_140343 | JGI IMG/M metagenome (GOLD analysis project Ga0193955, IMG submission 140343) | Microbial mat bacterial communities from the Broadkill River, Lewes, Delaware, United States - BB_6_MG | ecosystem: Environmental > Aquatic > Freshwater > River > Microbial mats | place: USA... | reverse complement strand
TCCAAAGGCCCTCTGCCCGTACCCGAGCACCAGATTGAATCGCTCAAGATTTTAACCTCCGTAGCCCAGGATCTGATTACGGGCAGCATGATTGAGTTAAAAAAAGGGGACCCGGTAATGATCCTCGAAGGCCCCATGGCAGGGCTGAAGGGTGAATTTTTCGAGCACAAGGGTAAGGGACGGGTCATCATCAAGGTCGATCTGCTCGGGCGCTATGCAGGGGTGGAGGTGGATTTTGACATGGTTGAAAAAGTTCCGGACCTGTTATCATAAGCCCTTTAAGCCCTTGACTTTTTGATGCATATTCATTAAAACCCCTGGAAAAACTTTTTAGCTGTATAACATATTTGAGGTTCTATGAATAAACTTGAATTGATCTCCACATTGAAAGACCGGGCCAATCTGACCAAATCAGAAGCAGCCGATGTAATAAGAATATTTTTTGATTCCCTGTCCGACGCTTTTGTCAAAGGGGAACGGGTCGAGATAAGAGGGCTTTGCAGCTTTCATATCAAAGAATATAAAAGCTATGTGGGAAGAAATCCCAAAACCGGACAAAAAGTAGACATTCCGCCCAAACGCCTGCCGTTTTTCAAATGCGGTAAAGAACTCAAAGAGCGGGTTGATTATTAGTTCGATGTTTCTGATATGCTTCCTGCACCTTCCGAAACGAACCGGGATATTTCTCCCTCATCTCTGCCATTATCTGAATTAACCTATATTGTTCAGGCCGGTCGGATTCCCAATGCCCTTCTTTTTCACGGGCCCCAAGGAACCGGTAAACGCCAGGCTGCGCTTTTTTTTGCGCAGGCTTGCAATTGTCGTGCGGACAACGACCGGCCATGCAATATCTGCGCTTCATGCAAAAAAATTGCTGCGGGTATGCACCCGGACATCATTTTTCTGGGTCCGGCGGAAAATAAAAAAACAATCCCCATTTCCCAAATCCGGGAGATGGGCAGCACCATCGCATCCCGCGCCAATGAAGCTGCTTTCAGAATGGTCTGCATCAACCATGCAGACCTGATGAATCCCCAGGCCCAAAATGCCCTTCTCAAGATGCTTGAAGAGCCGCCGGAACGCACTTTTTTCATCCTTGCAGCAACCCGGATATCCCCCCTTTTACCGACTATTTTATCCAGGTGCCGGCGCATTGATTTTCAGGCCCTTTCACCGCATGAAATTGAAACCATTCTATGCACACAATACGGACTTGATACCCAAACCGCGCATATCATCAGCGGGACGGCCGGAAGCGACCTGGACCAGGCTCTACGTCTTTCAGGAGCGAATAAAGCGGATGCCCCTGACTGGAAAATACTGCGGCCATGGTTAATCAAGGAAATCTGCGGATTTTTGACGACAGCACAGCATCAAAGTGCATTCAACAGCCTGAATTTATCCAGACTTCTGTCGGCCCGTCCGGAATGTATTCACGACGCCATGACAGTGCTTCGGACCGTATTCAGAGATCTATGCATATTAAAATACATGCCGGATAAAATAGTTAATCTTGATTTTTTAAGTGCATTTCAAGATATTAATAGGAGGCATTCATACTCCCGGATGTTAACATGGATGACACTATTTCATGAGACGGAGAAAAGACTGGAATCCAACAGCGGCACAAGACTGACCCTTGACCGTTTTTTCCTTTCCCTATCCTCATATTAAAAAGAGGCCAATTTATGGTAAATGTTACCGGCGTTAAATTTAAAACCGCAGGTAAAATATACGATTTCAACAGCAATGCCCTGGTTGTAAAATTAGGAGACCGGGTAATTGTTGAAACGGAACAGGGCTTGGGTTTCGGCATCGTTGCCGTCCCCTCCCAGGAAAAGGACAAATCCGAAAAGTCCTTGAAAAATATTGTCAGAGTGGCGACCCAGGAGGATTTCAACCGGCGCACAGAACTTGAATCACTTGAACGGCGGGCTCATGACTACTGCGTTCAATGCATCAAGGATCTGGACCTTTTAATGAATCTGTTCAGTGTGGAGAGCACCTTTGACAGAAACAAACTGACATTTTTTTATACGGCGGACGGCAGGATTGATTTCAGGGAACTGATTAAACTTCTGGTCAAGGAATTTTCCATCCGGATTGAAATGCGCCAGGTCGGTATCCGAAATCTGTCCAAGCATGTGGGCGGTGTGGGCAAATGCGGCAGGGAACTGTGCTGTTCATCTTTTATGCATACCTTTGATCCGGTTTCCATTAAAATGGCAAAGGAACAGGGACTGAGTCTGAACCCCACCAAAATTTCAGGGGTATGCGGCCGGTTGATGTGCTGTTTAACCTTTGAAGATCAAACCTACCGCCACTATAAGAAAAAAATGCCGAAACTGGGCAAAACAATTGCAGTTGAAGATGTTAAAGGTAAAGTGGTCCGCCAGAATGTTCTTAGACAAAGTGTCACTCTTAGGCTCGATGACCGCACGGAACGAGAAATATTTCTGTCACAACTGAAAAAAGAAAACACTTAGGAACCCATCTTAAATGACTTGTCAATACTACACCACCCCCATTTACTATGTGAATGCCAAACCCCATCTGGGTCATGCATATACCTCCATTGCAGCTGATGTTGCCACCCGTTTTAAAAAGATGGAAGGCGCAGACACCTATTTTTTAACCGGGACGGATGAACACGGTGATAAAATCGTTCAGGCGGCGGAAAAGGAAAACACCACCCCCAAAGCGTATGCAGATAAAATCAGTAAATTATTTCAGGATGTTCTGCCACTGCTCAACATAGGAAACGACCACTTTATCCGGACAACCGACCCCGAGCACATCGAGGTGGTCAAATCCGTGTTATCCACGATTTATGACAAAGGGGACATCTATTTTTCAAGTTACGAGGGTATTTACTGTTTCGGGTGTGAACGATTCTACCAGGAGCGCGAACTTGTGGACGGCAAGTGCCCGGACCACGGGACGGTGCCCGAAACCATCAAGGAATCCAACTATTTCTTTAAAATGAGCAAGTACCAGGCGTGGCTCATTGAACACATTGAAACCCATCCGGACTTTATCCGGCCCGAGCAATACAGAAAGGAAATTCTCTCCTTTCTTAAGGAGCCCCTGGAAGACCTGTGCATCTCCCGGCCCAAAACCCGGCTGACCTGGGGAATCACCCTGCCCTTTGACGAAGATTATGTCACCTACGTATGGTTTGACGCCCTGGTCAACTACATCACGGCCCTGGGATATCCTGATGGCGAAATGTTCAACAAATTCTGGCCCACCACCCGACACTTTGTTGCAAAGGACATTATCAAACCCCATTGCATTTACTGGCCCATCATGCTCAAGGCCGCGGGCATCGAAACCTACAATGGATTGAACGTCCACGGTTTCTGGAATGTTCAGGGATCTAAAATGTCAAAAAGTATCGGCAATGTTACCGACCCTGTGGAGGTAACAGGGGAATACGGCGTGGATGCGTTCAGGTATTTTCTGATGAGCGAGATGGTTTTTGGTCTGGACGCCAATTTCACCGAAGATATTATTGTGGCACGGATCAATTCAGACCTGGCCAATGACCTGGGCAACCTGTTCTCCCGGGTGCTGTCCATGAACTTAAAATATTTCAAGGGCACCATTCAGGGGCAGGCGGCGGATTCAAACAGCGAATTAAGCCTTGAGCCGGAAGCCGCCACCGTCTTTGACGCGTACACAAAAGCCATGGAAGTGTGTCAGTTTAACAAAGCGCTTGCAAGCGTTTGGGAACTGGTATCCGCCATGAATAAATACATTGTTACCAATGAGCCCTGGGCCCTGGCCAAAGATCCGGCACACGCCGATGAACTGGGTACGGTGTTGTACGAACTGCTGGAGGGGATTCGTTTTGTGGCTGGTCTGATCTGGCCGGTTATGCCCGAAACCAGCGGTAAAATTTTTGCTGCCCTGGGTCTTGGGATACCTGAACGAGGATTTTTCACCCTGGATACCATTCGGCCCTGGGGGCAGCTGCCCCAAGGCATTATCCTGGCAAAACCCGAGATTCTTTTCCCCCGGGTGGATGTTGACAAAAAACCGGCAGCCCCTCCGGCCCCTAAACCACTCAAGCCGGCACTAAAAGAAGAAATCACCATTGATGATTTTTCCAAAATCGACCTGAGAGCCGGAAAAATTGAGTCTGCCGAACGCATTGAAAAATCGGACAAACTGCTCAAGCTTCAAGTGAACATCGGCGCCCAGACCCGGCAGATTGTGGCCGGTATCGGTAAATCCTACACACCCGAAGAAGTGGTGGGAAAAGAGGTCATTATCGTGGCCAACCTGAAACCCGTAAAACTGATGGGTGAGTTATCCGAAGGTATGGTACTTGCAGGAAGTCTAAAGAAAAACCTTGTGCTTTCCGGGTTTAACGGCACTCCCAAACCCGGTTGTCCAGTGAAATAATATTTATTTGAGATAGGCTCTTGGATTCCATTAAAACAGAACGCTCCTGGCGAGAATTTCAGGAAAGCTATAGCCGGCAAAAAAAGAAACGCCCCTTGGCCGACCGCATACGCAAAATTGCACTGGTGGTCTGCCTTGGTGCGGTTGTCTGCGCATTGGTCTGGGTTGGAGTGTACGCCGTATACAAAGTGGGCCGTCAATTGTTTGCCCCAAAACCGGATCAGGTGGCAAGGGAACCTGCTGCACCGCCCGATCGCCTCAAACGATCTGAAGTCAAAGCCCTGGTCCAGAATATTGATATTCTCAATTCAGACACGAACCGGTTCTTTTCGGACGGGCCGTCCTGGACATACACCATCCATACCCAACTGGACACACGCCTCCAGAAAGATTTGATCTCGACACTGAACTATCTGAAGAGCCTGGACAGGGGAAAACCTGAACTTATTGCCATCATGGCCATGGACGGCAGCACCGGATTCATAAAAGCCATGGCCGGATTTGATCCCAATAACCCTGAGACCAACCCCTGCACATCAGCGAACTATCCTGCTGCCAGTCTTTTTAAAATCGTCACCGCATCCGCCGCCGTGGAAAATTTAAACTACACGGCCAGCACCCCTTTGTATTTCAACGGCGGGAAATATACCCTGTATAAACGGCAATTAACAAACCAGAAAACAAAATACACCACCCGCGTGACCCTGGAAACAGCCTTTGCCGAATCCATTAACCCGGTATTCGGCAAACTCGGACAATTGACCCTGGGCAAAGACGTACTCGATAATTTTGCCCACAAATTTGGCTTTAACCAAAAACCGGAGACCGATTTTAAATTTTCAGTCCCCCATTTTTCAACAACCGCCAGTGATTATCATATGGCGGAACTTGGGTGCGGATTTAATCGGGACACCCTGATTTCACCGGCATTTGCAATGACGATGGTGTCGGCAGTCGTTAACAAGGGGAAGTGCCTGGTACCCCGGCTTGTCGACCGAATAAACAATTCAGATCAAGACGAGATTTACAAAAGCACCAAAGAGATATATAGAACACCGATCAGTGCCAAAACAGCCGCCACCATGAAAAAACTTATGAAAAAGACCGTGTCGAGCGGCACAGCCAGGAAATTGTTCCGGGGCTATTCCCGGGACCAAGTATTATCACACCTGGTGATTGGCGGTAAAACCGGGTCTCTGTCAAACCGAGCGCATACAATCAAATATGACTGGTTCACAGGATTTGGCCAGCATAAAACGACGAAAAAGACATTGATTGTGGCAGTAGTCGTGGGTCACGGACAATACATAGGGACCCGGGCATGCACCCACGCAAAAAACATGCTGAAGACCTATTTCAGCGCTCCCGAAACCCAAAAAAATCAGCTAACCGAAATTTCAGCTGTTCCGGAATAACAGCCATTGACCGACCCGGTCAATCAACACATAGGTTCAACCCACAACGAAACATAATATTAAAGTAATACGTTTCTATACCTTTCATGCAAACATTTCCGGGACGAATAACGGAGGAGACAGATGAAACGGCAAGGCAATCTTTCGATCAAGATATTTGATTATCTAAAGCACATCGCAAAAATCAATGTGAACATAGGCAAACCATTGTCATCAGTAAAGGAGAACACCTTACTCTTTTTGCCTGACACAGGCTGCACCTTGAATTGCGGAATATGTGCCCTTGTGGCGTTTAAAGGCCCCGCCTGTGAAGATGATCTGACCGCCCTGACCCAAGGCATTAAAACCCTATCACAAAATCGTCTTGCCCTGTACGCCCAAAACACAACCCCAATGGTGTCGGCGGATTACCTGGGCGGTAAAAAATTTTTATCCACCCTGTTTAACCACGCCCAGAACCTTAAACAGGAGACGATGTTCGCATCCCTGTTTGATAACCAGGGAAAAACCCGCCAATTATCCGGCATTGTCCAGGATATTGACGACATTCTTACCGATGAACTCCAAAATTTCAAAGCGGCCACAGCGGGCCTGTCCACACCCGAAGTGGAGATTGCTGCAGATTATCTTGACCAGCTCAAAGATATTCTCTGGTGCCTGAAAAAAGAGATCATTGACAATATTGAAACCATTAAACAGCTGGCCCCGGGCATCGACAAACAAAACAACCCTGAAGGAATCGCGCTTTTCAAGCGAATCAATGCCGTACTCAACAGCCTTGACCGACTTGAGGTCAGGGGACGCGATTCAGCCGGTATTTCCGTGCTGTGCACCCTGGATGAGTCCCAATTTTCAAAGTACAAAAATATCCTTGAAAAAAAAGGGATGGCCGAGGATCTGGGCAACAGATGCAACAGGCAGATTCTGTCAAACAACACCATCTCCATCAATGAAGTCAGCAACTCAGGAGATTTGAACCGTATCACCATCTGTTTTGTGTACAAATTTGCCGCCGAGATCGGCGCACTTGGCGACAACATTGCCTTTATCCGGAGCCAAATAAAAGAAGACCACCTGCTCCAGGCGCTTGCAGCATTTGAGATATCGGCATCATCGGTATCGGCCCATACCAGGTGGGCATCCATCGGTGACATCACCGAGGCCAACTGCCATCCTTTGGACAATACCCCCACAGATGACCGTGTGCCCCGAAGCGGCATCATCCATGTCTGCCTTAACGGGGATATTGACAACTACCTGGAGCTGAAAACCGAATATGAAGCCCGGTATGATAAAATTCATCCCCAGATCACCACGGACACCAAACTGATCCCGCTGCAGATTGAACACCACCTGAAGACGGGGGCTCCCATTGAAGAGGCCTTCCGCCTGGCGGTCAATGAATTTGATGGCTCCCATGCCATTTCCATGCACACGGACCTTGCCCCGGGCAAATTATTTCTGGCCCAGAAAGGCAGCGGACAGGCCATTTTTGTGGGCCTTGCCCCGGACCACTACATTGCGGCATCGGAATTATACGGGGTGGTCGAAGAGACCCGACACTACATTAAACTAAACGGCGAAGACAAGGGACAGATTGTGATCCTGGACCAGGAGGGTGCCGGCGGCATTGAAGGGATCCGCTCCTATTACTACGACAAGCAGCCCATCACCCTGACCCGGGAGGATCTGCTCACCAGCCAGATCACCTCCAGGGACATTGACCGCCAGGGATATAACCACTATTTTCTCAAAGAGATCTCCGAGGCCCCGCTCTCGGTTGAAAAAACACTGGAAAATAAATTCAAGCAAAATCCGGGATCTGGCCTGTTTAATGTCAATTTGAACAAAAGCATCATTCCAACAAGTCTCGAAGAAGATTTACGATCCGGAAAAATAAAGAATATATATTTCATCGGCCAGGGCACTGCCGGCATTGCCGCCCAGGGGTGTGCGGATCTTCTCACCCATTACCTGGGTGCCAAAAGTATGAACGTCCGGGCCCAGAAGGCATCTGAGCTTTCCGGGTTCAGCATGGGGTGTGAACTTGAAAACACCAGAACCATGGAAAACACCCTGGTTGTGGCCATCAGCCAGTCCGGTACCACCACGGATACCAACCGGACAGTGGACATGGTCCGGGCCCAAGGTGCCAGGAGCCTTGCCATTGTCAACCGCAGGGATTCAGACCTGACCTTCAAGGTGGACGGGGTATTGTATACCAGTTCCGGCAGGGACATCGAAATGTCCGTGGCCTCCACCAAGGCCTTTTATTCCCAGATCATGGCCGGAGCGGTGCTTGGTCTGCACCTGGCTGCCCTGCTCAATGCCAGAAGTGAGGAATACATCAGCGATCAAATCCACCGTCTGATGGAACTGCCCGACAAAATGAGAGCGATTCTTGACATGCGTGGTGAAATCAAGGCATGCGCAGACAAACTGGCCATTTCAAAAACTTACTGGGCCACGGTGGGATCCGGTGCCAATAAAACATCTGCCGACGAAATCAGGATCAAACTGTCTGAACTTTGCTACAAAACCATCTCCTCGGATTTTGTTGAAGACAAAAAACATATTGATCTGTCCAGCGAGCCGTTGATCATTGTCTGTGCCGCCGGCACCCGGGAAAGCGTACTTCGGGACATCATCAAGGATACAGCCATCTTCCATGCCCACAAAGCCTGCCCCATCGTGATCACAACCCAGGGAGAAGACCGCTTTGACCTATATGCCAAGGCGGTTTTTAAAATCCCAGAAATCCAGGAACATTTTGCCCCGGTTCTCAACACCCTGGTGGGACATATCTGGGGGTACTATGCCGCCCTGGCCATCAATGACAAATCAAAATTTCTTTATGACGCCAGGCTGAAAATAGAAAACATCATTGAAGCGTTCAGAGGCATGGGCCATGATGATTACGAGGTGCTTTTGGAAAACGAATTCGCGGAAACCGTTGCCGAATTCTACAACCAGTTTTCCCTGAAAAGACGCCAGGGAGAATTTCCCAGCGCCATCGGCCTGAATACGATTTCCAACATTACCCTGCTGCTCAAATACCTGTCAGGCAGACTGCCGGTATCGGATTTTGAAATGGACTTCGGTGTCAAGGGCACGCCGTCCAATATGCTGTCCACCTTTTTTACCACCATGAACCAGGCCATCAATATCATGGCCCGGCCCGTTGATGCCATCAAGCACCAGGCCAAAACGGTTACCGTGGGAACCAGTCGTATCAGCGAAACCTTTGAGGGCATTATATTTGATGTGTTGGGCGAACACGACGTCCAGATTCCTTTGATTACCAACACCAATGTCCTGGTCCTTAAAAATCTGCAGGAGATCATCGCAGAGGTTAAAGGTGCCGTGCTCTACCGTATCACCGGACTAAGCCTTTTGGGAAAGGTTACGCCGGATACCCGCATTGATGTGGAATCCAAAACAGGCAATCTGGCCGAAGAATCCTCCAGGGTGGAAACGGATCACCGCCTCAAGGGCACCAAAAATATCATTGTCCGAGAGGGCAACGTATACATCGGCAAGGGTCGCAAAGACAACAGAAGCATTCTTGTGATTCCGATCCTGTCATCTTCGCCGACATCGCCCAACATCATTGAATTTCTTTTATCTTTAAACATTGCCTTTAAATCCACGGATGAGGTTACCCTGCTGAAGAAAATCAAGGCCCTGGGCGGAAAATACACCCGGCTTAAGGACTGGATTCTTGAAAGTAAAAATGTGGCATGGGATGATAAATACCTCAACCTTGTGGATATTGAAACCTTATTCGGCGCCACGGCGGAACAGGCTGTGGAGGCGATTGTTGAAAAATTAGAGTAGTATTCTGTTTTAAATAACGAAGACTTACGCCCTGGCCAAAACCAGGACAGAGACACCGGCAGCCCCGGCCTTCAAAAGGGCCCGGGCTGCGGCATCACATGTGGCCCCAGTGGTAAACACATCATCCACCAAGAGGATATGTCTACCCTTGATACGCTCAGGGTTTGGGCAGGCAAAGGCCCGGGTCAGATTCTTTTTCCGGGCTTTAGGATCCAGGCCGGTCTGACTGACCGTTGCCCGAATCCGGGCAAGGCCCTTGATATCAATGCGCCATGGTGCCACACGATCACAGGCAGCCCTATAGAGCCGGGGGAAATTTCGAACAAGAAAATAGGATTGATTGAATCCTCGATTTTTAGCCTTTGAGTGATGAAGCGGAATGGGCACAATTAAATCAAACTGCGCCATGTCAAAATGGGTGGCAAAGGCCTGGAACAGGTGCTGTTCAAAGGGACGGGCCAGACTAAGTTTAGCGTGGTATTTAAACAATCCCAGCGCCTTTTGAATCACCCCTTCATACATAAAGGCCGCCCGGACACGATCCATGGCCATGGGGACTTCAAGGCAGGCACCACACATATGATCGGGACCTGTTTCAAAACAACGGCCGCAGCCAGGACAAAAGGGATGGTCAAATACCGGCAGCGCAGCGCCTAAACATGTGTTGCAAAAGCAAACGTTTAAGGGATCATCCGAGGGATTTTTAATATATTTGCCGCAATCCAGGCATTTGTCCGGGAAGACCAGCCCGCCCACTCCGGCCACGGCCGTTCTGACCAGCTTTTTTAGCATCAAGCATTTAGCCCAAGGCGCTGACGGCGGGCTTCAAACATGGCAATACCGCCTGCCACGGATGCATTCAGGGACGTAATACGGGTTTGCATGGGAATGGATAAAATAAAATCACAGGCCTTTCTTACACCGGGCCGCAACCCGGTATGCTCCCCCCCCACCACAAGGGCCAGATTACCTGTAAGATCTGCCTCATAAAGGCCTTTATCCCCCCCGGCATCCAGACCGGACACCCAGGCGCCATATTGTTTAAGGTCACGGATCACAGCCGAAAGATTGGTCGCTAAAAAGATGGGGGCATGCTCCATGGCCCCGGCGGAACTGCGGGCACCCCCGGCAGACGGAAGGGCACAGCGATCTTTGGGCATCACGATGTAATCCACGTCGGCACACAGGGCGGTTCGGATCAAGGCACCGGCGTTCTGGGGATCTTCAATGCTTTCCAGAATCAAAAGAAAAAACGGATCTGTGCGGGCTTCTATCTGCTGGAACAAGGCAGATACGGATTGAACAGGAAAGGCGGAGACCCTGGCGGCAATGCCCTGGTGGCGGCCAAAACCGGCCAACCGGTCCAGTTCCTCACCGGAAATATTTTGGACTGTTACCTGTTTTTTTTCGGCCAGATCAATTACAGCCTGAACCCGTTTATCAGAGCGGTTCTCATAGACCATGATGGATTCAAAAGTGCGACGGTCCGCTTTCAAGGCTTCAAATACCGAGTGATATCCGTAGAGGATCTCTTTGTCCGCAGGATTTCGATTTTCCTGTTTTCGTCCCTGGCCCCGCGGGTTGCGTCTTCGCGCCTTGGGTCCTGTTTTGCCGGCCATCAGTTCGCCGTCTCCTGCTCAACAATGCCGACAAGCTCAGTCACTGCATCATCCAGCACATCATTGACCACCACATGGTTGTAAAAAGATTTCTGGGCAATTTCGTCTTTTGCATTCTCCAAACGCGTTCGGATCACCTCTTCAGCATCGGTTCCCCTGCCCCGCAGTCGCTGTTCAAGCACATCCAAAGACGGCGCCATGATAAATATGGAAGCACAGTCCAAACCGAAAGTCATAATCTGCCGACCGCCCTGGACATCAATATCTAATAAGACACTTTGACCTGCAGCAAGCCGTTCTTGGACAAAAGCAGCCGAAGTGCCGTAACAATTCCCATGGACCTGCGCCCACTCCAGCATCTGGCCCGCTTCCACCATCTCCATGAATCGCTCCTTATCCGTAAAAAAATACTCCCGTCCGTGAACCTCTCCGGGCCTAGGATCGCGGGTGGTGTGGGAGATGGAATATACCAGGTCCGGAAACCGCTTTAAAAGTTGTGTCACAAGGGTTGTCTTGCCTGCTCCCGAGGGTGCAGACACAATAAAAAGTTTTGCCGCCATGCCCTATTATTCCTCCTGAAGTTCCCCGGGATTTTGAATCAACGCTTCAAAGCGGGCAGAAACCGTTTCGGCCTGAATGGCAGACAGAATCACATGATTTGAGTCCGTCACAATAATGGCCCGGGTTTTTCTGCCATGGGT
>Ga0193955_1001279_pt1 | contig 12015 bp, 9 predicted proteins | sample BB_6_MG_FD_140343 | JGI IMG/M metagenome (GOLD analysis project Ga0193955, IMG submission 140343) | Microbial mat bacterial communities from the Broadkill River, Lewes, Delaware, United States - BB_6_MG | ecosystem: Environmental > Aquatic > Freshwater > River > Microbial mats | place: USA... | reverse complement strand
GTTGAGCCAAACTCGTCATTCGATCACCACGGCGACGGATTGATTCCAACAATTTCTGTTGATTCACGGTAAAACGTTGGGCATCAAACTTAGGCGACTGAACCATTGACGCCAACAACTCAACACCCTCTTCAGCATCTTCTCTCAATAACGACAAGTCAAAACTCGTTGTATAGGTGCTGGCTTTTACCTGAACTCGGGCAGCTAAATCCTCCAGCCTTTGATCCAACAGTTCGGCATTCAATTGGCCCGCACCACCATTACGCAATAACGCAGCGACTAACTCGTCTAAGCCCGCCATATTGTTCGGCACGCCGATCTTTCCGGCCTCAACAACAACTGAAACATCGACCAATGGAAGCTCAGAGTCTTGTTTAAAAAACACTTCTATACCATTGGTTAAGCGAAACTTTTCAGGATAAGTAACAGTAAAATCTAAAGGAATTGATGGTACCTGATCGGCACGATGTTCGGCAGAAAAAACAGGGCACGAAAAAAGTACTGTCAATAAAAATGACACGAACAAACATTGAATAAAGCGCATCAATTACTCTCCTGCACAAGAGTGATTACCGTACGGTTTGCCGGTGTAAACCAACGTGTGGCGACCGCCCTAAGATCTTCAGCGCTCAACTCAGCAACCTGATTATCATACTCGGTGAGGTAGCGCCAACTCCCCGCAATAACATGGTAGCGTGTCAACATATTGGCTAAACCATTGTTGGTGCGCAAGTATCGCAACCGATCAGCCCGCAAGCGCTTTCTGATACGCTGAAGTTCGGCCTCGGCCACAAGGTCACCTTTCAATTTATCCAATTGATCATAAACAGCCTGCTCTAACTCTGCCGTAGTGTGTGGATAGCGTGGTGTCACACTCAGCACAAACAAATTATCATAACGGCCACCCGGCGCACCATAACTGGCCACCGAGGAGGCAATCTTCTGCTCCAACACGAGCTCTTTGTACAATAACGACGTTGGTCCCTCTGTCAATAACTGACCAAGTAGGTCAAAGGCATAATCATCGCGTGATGGCAGGGTCGGCTTATGGTAAGCAACCAATAGTTGCGGTTCCGCATCAAAGCGAACCTCCGTGCGACGTTCCCCTTTTTGCTGCGGTTCAACTGCTGTAACGGCGGGAATTTTCACTCCAGGTGGAATCGAAGAAAAATATTGATCAATCCACCTTTTTACCGCGGCTATTTTCACATCACCAACAATTGAGATCACAGTGTTAACTGGCGCATAATACTGATGCAAAAAATCGGCAGTATCCTCTTTCGTTAAATTGACAATATCGCTATTCCAGCCAATAACTGGATGTCGATAAGGGTGGACACGAAAGGCCGTTGACAATAACGCCTCGTACATCATTCCTGAGGGTTTACTCTCATATGAACGACGACGCTCCTCAAGAACAACATCACGCTCAGTATAAAATTCACGTAACACTGTATTTTGCATACGATCCGCCTCTAACGAGATCCACAGCTCAAGTTTATTCGCTGGCAATGAGATGAGGTAGCTAGTCAAATCTTTACCAGTAAAGGCATTAAACCCAACACCACCATGACGCGCATAGATTTGCGAAAATTCGTCCTTCACAACAAGCTGACGCTGCTGTTGCTGTAAACGACTCATCTTCTCTTTAAGGGCTGCAATCTCACCTTCTGCTTGAGGCTGTTGACGCTGAAGATCTTGCAACTGAAGGGCAACCTGATCAATGGCTTCGATCAATGGCTTTTCAGCAGCATAATCGCGAGTACCAATCGTTTGTGTCCCCTTAAAGCGCATATGCTCTAATAAATGCGCCACACCACGATTCGCCGCATCCTCATTGACAGAACCAACCCCCACCGTCATATAAGCGGTAAACGTTGGCGTATCATGACGCTCGACAACTAAAACCGTTAAACCATTATCCAACTGAAAAGATTTTACTTTCTGCTCAAGAAGGTCAGAGCAATGGCCACTGGATATCCCAATAAAGAGAAAATAACAGCCAAGCAATACACACTGCACACTGCGAACAGTTAAATTAATATTAAACATACGGACTCCTACACGGCCAAATTGCATCAATTTCTTACCATCGAAAAATTGTACCACAATGACAACCGTCAAGAGAATAGAACTCTCCACCGTTCGACCACTACCAACAAAACAAACTGACAATAATCGCAACACAGTGACGATAAAAAAATCGACAAACAGAGTAACAAAGGACGCCCAAGCAACGGGCAGTATAGATAAACAACGGTGATAAAATAAAGAATAACTAAAGAAAGTACATAGATAAGGAAATAAAACGCCCTGTTCCGGAGGAGGGATGGAACAGGGCTTGCGCCCCAAGGGGATGGGGGGCTTATTTTCCATGTTGCTGGCAGTAAACTGCCATGGCTTAGCAACACTTAGTCATCTTTTCACTGGCAAATAAATGCTAAGAAAAAAGATGATGTGACTATAAACATAAATACAAAATTCATCAAGCCTAAAAAAATTTTATTCAGCCTTAAGAAGAATATAGACAAATCACACAGACCGTTTCAAATAACCGAGAAGGAAACAGTAAAACGGATATGAAAATTCCCGCACGCAAAAAGATGAAAGCTTCCACTCTTTTGCCATATCTGGTATAGTCATGATTACTTAAATAGTTAAGTCACGAAACAACAAAGACAGTGACTTAACATACGCCAGAATCATTTTTGTTCATTCATATCGTCTGCTTATATTTTTACGCTATCGCAGAGAGTGGCCCTGATCGTTAAAGCACAAAGTTGTAGCCAATATTCAATCGCCAATCGTTGCTGTCTTTGCAGCACAACATGGCGCTTGAATCTCTAGGCAACTCACCAAACAACGTGACAACTCGGTGCACGACAATGCGTTCAGATCCTACGGTTCAATGAACTATGGTTAAAACCAATTATGATGACGAGAAATAGAGAATTTCTATTCACTCTCAAAGCTGTTGCAGTATCAGCTCGCCATACCGAAGACATTATGGTTGGCACTAAGCACTGCAATCACAATTTATCACCCGACGAACCAGATAAAAACTTACAGGTTCATTCGGGAACGGTTTAAGACGCTGACCCAACGGTGTTACCTTAAACCATCTAATTAATGACAGGTGCACAAACATATTTGATGCATCTCACGTTGTCATCGACAACGTCACAAAAGGTTATACATGAGCAAAAAAATGTTGATTAACGCGACCCTTCCCGAAGAGGATCGAGTCGCCATTGTTGAAGATGGAATTCTGACCGAGCTTGATATCGAAATCGCAGGTCGCCAACAAACTAAAAGTAATATCTATAAGGGTGAAGTTGTCCGAGTTGAACAAGGGCTTCAAGCCGCCTTTGTTGATTATGGTGCGCAACGACCCGGATTTTTGCAGATCGGTGAGATACATCCTTCACTCTACCCTAAACGCGAGGACGATACCCCTCACCCTCGTCGTCCCCCCATTACAGACATTCTCAAACGTGGTCAACAGATCCTTGTACAGGTCGTAAAAGAGGAGCGTGGCAACAAAGGTGCGGCACTGACAACAGAGGTCTCTTTACCTGGACGCTACATGGTGCTGATGCCTGAAAGCAACTCTCGTGGCATTTCCCGCAAGATCGACAACGATTCGATCCGTAAAGGGATCAAGCAGACGATGGCTGGTCTCGAACTACCTGAGAATATGGGTTACATCATTCGTACCGCTGCGATTGATCAACCACCAGAAGAACTAAAGCGTGATTTTGACTACCTATTAAATACCTACAACAGCATCATTAGCCACAATGAAACCGCTAAAGCTCCAGCATTAATCTACCAAGAATCAAATTTAGTGATCCGATCGATTCGCGACTACTTTAATACAGATATTGATGAAGTGCTGATTGACGACCGCACGGTATTTCAAGAGGCACGTGACTTCTTTAAGGCGGTGATGCCTGAATTTGCCCCACTGGTCAAATTACATCAAGAACGTCGCCCTATTTTTGCTCGCTACCAAATTGAAGAGCAGATCTCACAACTCTCAAGCAATACAGTAAACCTCCCTTCTGGCGGTTCAATCGTTTTAGATCAAACCGAAGCCTTGGTTGCAATCGATGTCAACTCAGGGAAAATGTCGAGCGAGCAAGATGTTGAAGCAACGGCGCACCGCGTTAACCTTGAAGCGGCTGTCGAAGTTGCACGACAATTGCGCTTACGCGATATGGGCGGCTTGATCGTCATCGACTTTATCGACATGCGCCAACGCAAAAATGCTCGTGAAGTTGAAAAAGCACTTAAAACCGCTCTTAAAATTGACAAGGCGCGTGTCACAGTTGGTCGAATTAGCCATCAATTTGGCCTGCTAGAGATGAGTCGCCAACGGATCAAGGCCAACCTCAACGAAGGAGCCTACCGCGTTTGCGCTCACTGCCAAGGTAAAGGACGTATTCAAAGTGAAGAAACCTGTTCGGTTTCATTGCTGCGCCAAATCCAAGCAAGCACAGCGAAGGGCAATGTCAGTAAGGTGCTATGCAAAGCTGCCGTTGATGTTGCAAACTATCTGCACAACAACAAACGGCGCGAGCTTTATGACCTTGAACAACGCTACAATTTAACCATCTCCATTACGGCAGATCCGCTTTTTTTACCGGAGCAGATTGAGCTCGAAGTGATCAAGCAATCACAAGAGAAAAAAGAAAACGATCACAATGTCGACAAAGCTCCCCTTGTCGATATGGATATGGCTCTGCGCGGACAAGCAACCGCCGCAAGTGAAGCAGCAGCCAGCAGTGACGCGACTACGACAAAACCAGAAGAAACGACGGAATCTTTAGCCGAAAATCAAGAAACAGCTGAGCGAAAAAGACCACGTCGTCGCAGACGTTCCAATAGACGTCGTAGCGACCAGCGAAAAACGGACGAAACAAGCACATCTGAAGAATCAAGCACTCAAGGGGAAACAACTCCAGCAGCCGAAACGACCTCAGCAGCGCCAACAGTCGCAGTTGAAACTGAAACAAAAGAGGACAAAACACCTACGCTGGAGAGTGCTGAATCTGGCAACACACCAGAAAAGGTAGAAAAGAGTGCTCCAATAACAACGATGCCAGAAGCGGCTACTCCACAAGTGATCAGCACGACAAAGGCTGAAGAGAACATCTCCCAAGAAAAAACTGAAACAACAGAAACAAACACCAAGGCGGAAGATTCTGCTCAAGAGCAGCCAGTAAAGAAACCTGCAAGACGTCGACGTTCAGCAGCAAAAAAGACGACAGCTAAGTCAGAGGTCACCACAGAGACACCGACTGAAGTGAATGACGTAAACAGTGCCCCTGAACCAGAGAAACCTAAGCGGCGTGCCCCAAGACGCAAAACACCTGTTAAGGACGCCGCAACAGATAGCACACAGAAAGAGGACAATCAGGAAGCAACAGCAACGGACGAAGTGAGCCCTGAACCTGAGAAGAAACCAGTACGCCGCCGTAGAACAACCAAGAAAAAAGTAGAAAGCAGCGACGTAACTGTAGAGGTTGCCAAGGCCGACTCAACGGAAGAAGAAAAACCTAAACCAAAGCGGCGAGCACCACGTAAAAAAACAGCACCAGTCAAGACAAATGATGCTCCGACAAGCGATGATGATGCTCCAGCAGCGACCAACGCTGATACAATAGCTGAACAGAGTGTTGAAAAAAAACCAACACCGCGTCGCCGGACAACTAAAAAGACGACTGAGGAAGCTTCGTCAAAAGAGACCTCTTCGCCGACAACAACCGAAGAGAACAGCAGCGAAAAACCAAAGCGTCCAGTTCGTCGCCGTTCGACAACACCAAAGGCAAAAGAGGTCACATCGACAGAGGATAATGCTGCGGAAAAAGAGGCTGAACCGAAAAAGCCCGTCAGACGACGTACTCCACGAAAAGCAGCACCAAAGAAAGATACGGTGGAAAAAGAACCAGTCAAAAAAAGACCAGCGGCTAAAACAAAAAAGAGCGATGCCGCAGAGAAAACAATACCACCTGATGATGCAAGTCAGTCAAATAAAGACTAAGAAATAATGTAAAAAGCCGCTGATCAATTAAATTGATCAGCGGCTTTTTTACATAAATTTAAATTTTTTGTGGCGGTCGCATTTGGCGTGAGATAATCGCCAATGGCAGTAATCGTCGATGACGTTCTAACAGATCGGCCAATTCAATACCATCGTTGATAATCATATCTTCAGGCCCAAATTCAGTTTTAGCTATATAGTTATCCCCACCACGTCGATAAATGCAGATCGTATAACTACGATCTGAAAAATCAAAAAAGCTCTTATGGACAAGTTCCTCATGCTGCATAAATAAATTCTCTCACCTTGAATTGAAATCATTTATTATACTATGCAGATAGCATTCCAATATTAAGAGGTTATTGTTGCCTCAAATAAATATTTAAAGATGACAAAAAACAATGATGTTGCCAAAGCTGCTCTTATCAACTATTTGACACCACATTACCGTCAATTATGCATCGCAACCTAAGCTGCGCTCCGGCTCTTTTACGCACACAATAATGAAATAAATAAAATGCCCTTGTATCAACTCAACGACACAAGGGCATTTAACGAACATTTATCAGCGATTTTACGCAGCCTACTTTGAGCGACTGACCACATAATCAGCAAGCACATATAGAGCACTTTTCGCTTCACTGGACTCAAAAACATCAAGACAACTTTTAGCTTTTTCAACTAATTCCTTAGCGCGTTCTCGAGTATAATCAATACCATTATAACTGTGAATCAGTTTAGTAACACAAGCGAGATCTTCATCACTAAGCAGCTCTTTTTCAACGACATCTGCGACCATTTCACGCTCTTCAGCCGTACATTTACGTAGAGTCTCAATCAATGGCAATGTCATCTTGCCCTCTTCAAGATCCTGACCACACGCTTTACCAAACTCAGCTTGGTCAGCAACATAATCAAGGGCATCATCCATAAATTGGAAGGCAATACCTAAATGCATACCAAAGTCGCTCAAGGCTTGCTCGTGCGCTTCGTCAACGCCACTTAAGACACCACCACATCGACAGGCAGCGGCAATGAGTACGGCTGTTTTGTCACGTACAACCTGCATGTAGCGTTCTTCACTAAGGTCAAGATCACAGGTGCTAATTAACTGGAGGACTTCACCTTCAGCCATCATGGTTGTCGCATCAGAAAGGGCTTGTAGAATAGCTAAACTTCCAGTACGCACCATAAGTGAGAATGATTTCGAGAAGAGAAAATCACCAACCAAAACAGAGGCTTCATTGCCCCAAACTGAATTGGCAGATGCTTCACCTCGGCGCAAATCAGCACTATCAACAACATCATCATGTAACAATGTTGCCGTATGGATAAATTCTACAACACTCGCTACACCAATATGTTTATCACCTTGATAGCCCGTTAAGCGCGCCGCCAGCAAAACCAACATTGGCCGCATCCGCTTACCACCGCTAGCAAGAACGTACTCACCAACCTTACGTATCAATAAGACCTCAGAATCGAGATCATGTTTAAACTGTTTCTCAACCAAGGACATTTCACTGTCCAACATCTGTAATACTTGATCCATGAGTCTGCCACCTAAAATTAAGACACTAAATAACGCCTATGGTCATTCCACAAGCATTTAGACAAATATAAATTAAAGAGGAAGTATAAAACAATCTATCTATATTGGCACTCGAAAAGCATTGAATAATACTATTTATTATTGATCATTTCAGCCGAATTTAACTCTGGCTGCATTCCAGCTACAAAACGCAGCTGTTCAGAGTCCCAGTGATAATCTTCTTCGATCCACAGATCTTCAACGGCATCTAAATCTAAAGGCAAACTTGGCATACTTTCACCCAGATACGAAGCATCAAGCATCTCATCATCATCGATTAAGCCATCGCCATTCAGATCAGCCCAGTGAATCTTAGCAACAACCAGTTTATTGGCTCCAATTAGTTCACATCGATTGCGGCCAGTGGCCGTATGAGCAATCAGCTCACCATCAAAAGAAGCCATCTCGTTGAGTTCAAGGACTGCTGGAACCTTAACAAGATAGAATATTTTCAAGGGGTTTTCATCTAATTGTACAATCCAGCGAATTAACCCTGTTTCAGGATCGACACTATCAGGTTGCGGCGATGCACCAATAAAAGTCCATCCACTCGGCAATGTTTCACGCACGACACCGCGAACACCAGCACCACTCAAACGCAACTGCACAGGAATTACTGCACTTGGCGCAGCATAACTGGGTAAAACACGTTCTGCCTTAATCTCTGGTGAGTAGAGAAACCAACCCAAGAATAGACCACCGATTGTTATAGCTACCACAACAATGAGCCATAAAATCTTACGTGTGATAAGTGGATTTTTTTTCTTTATCTCTAAAAGCTCATCCTCCTCGTCACGGAGAATCTCTTCAATTGAAACCTCTAACGCCTCTGCAAGTTTTTCGGCATTTAGACGTTTAATCGTCGGGTAACGATTATTCTCCCAACGCGAAATGGTATCAGTCGTCACCCCCACCATTTTAGCGACATAAAGCTGTGTCAGTGATTGCTGTTCACGTAATCGCTTGATTACCGAACCATCAATATTGGCAGTGGACTCCTGCTTATGTAAATCAACTGTTTCCATAGGTTTGAACTCTACCAGAGTTGCCAATAAAGAGCAATGTACAGTGACAATGCAAGGAAAAAGGAAACCATGTAACACACTGAAATCACATGAATTCATATCGACATCGGGTGACATATAGGCCGATATCGGCTGTCAAACAGTCAAAAAGAACGTAAAAATGTTTCCAACAGCTCAACACAATGTTTCAACATTCACCCTAAGGAGGCAACAATGAAGAAAAAGGTATTACTTGTCGGATTGATCCTCGCACAATTTACTTTCATCGGTGTAAGTGGTGCGCTCGCAGCGGATCAATACAGCTATACTGGAAAAGGGACGGTAACATTCAATCATGCCGAGCATGGTAAAAACATGGAATGTTCAGCCTGCCACACAACAGAAGAGCCTGCAACAATCTCAATTACGAACAAAAAAGAGGGCCACGATCTGTGCTTAAGCTGTCATAAGCTTAAGAAAAAAGAAGGTAACACCGTAGCACCAACAAGTTGCAAAAAGTGTCATGTGAAATAATTCACAACAAAAAACACCCCAACAAAGGAGCACATCATGACTAAAAAGTTTATTACATTATTGGCTATCACTGCCCTACTTACAACGTTCAGCGGCCTCGCTTTTGCTAAAAGCTTCAAAGGTGAAGTAACTCAGATAGATGGTAATGAAATCACCATTACAATTTCAAAAGACCAAGCTAAAGGGGTGACCGTTGGTGATAAGGCAAAACTTTCAATCAAGAAAAGCCAAGCACCATCAGCAGGTAGCGATGCTCTAACAGGCTGTTAACTCATTTTGGTGGATGCCGACAACAATCGGCATCCACCGCAAGGTAACAACACCTTCCAACTATTCCACTCTCCTCCGTTTCATGTCATAATCTACAGAATCACCCTGTCTTCTTTATCGCTCAAGAAGCGAGACTGAAAGTATATTGCTTATTCTGGAGAACAACCTTGAACCACACACAGATCCGATTACCCGCCGAATGGGAAAAACAAGACGGCGTCCTCCTTTCTTGGCCGAGTACCAACAGTGACTGGTCCGAGATTCTGGAACAAATTGAGCACGTCTATCGCCAGTTGGTACAGCAAATCAGTCGATTTGAAAAAGTACTCATTGTCGGCTCAGATATCAGCCACATCAAGCAGCAACTCACACAAGAACACATTTGTTACGATAATATTCATTACTACGATATCCAAACAAACGACACGTGGACGCGCGACTGTGGCCCGATCACTTTATATTGTGATGGTATCGCAACACTTTATGACTTTGGTTTTAATGGCTGGGGATTGAAGTTTGCCGCTAACGAGGACAACCAGATGAACCAGCGACTGGCTAGTCAATCTGCATTTATCGCCCCACTCATTACTCAATCGATGATTATGGAGGGTGGCAGCATCGAATCCGACGGCCGTGGAACCCTGTTGACAACCAGTGAATGCCTTCTAAGCCGTAACCGCAATCCACATCTTAACAAAGAACAACTTGAACAATTTTTTACATCACACATGGGGATTGACCATTTTCTGTGGTTAGATCATGGCTACCTAGCTGGCGATGATACCGATTCACATATTGATACCTTAGCAAGATTATGTCCCAATGACACCATTGCCTATGTCTCCTGCGATGATCAGACCGATGAACATTATCTGAGCCTTAAAGCGATGGAACAACAATTGTCAATGTTTAGAACAACTGACGGACACCCCTACAACTTACTACCGCTTCCTTGGCCTCAAGCTCAGTTTGATGACGATGGCAATCGCCTCCCTGCAACATACGCCAACTTTCTTATTATCAACGGTGCAGTTTTAGTTCCTACCTATGCAGATCCCGCTGACACCATAGCCCTTAAGATAATTCAAAGTGCTTTCCCAGAGCATGAAATTATCGCGATTAACTGCTCAACCGTCATCATTCAACATGGGTCATTACATTGTTTAACCATGCAACTTCCTCAAGGAACACTTCAATGAACCAATCTTTGACGAATAAAAATAACAAGCTTAACGTAGCTCTTGTCCAACAACAATGTTGTGGTGATCGCAGAAAAAATATTAACGCAACACAGAGAGCAATAGCCCGCGCAGCAAAAGATGGCGCCCAACTGGTTGTGCTACAAGAACTGCACACCAGTTTATATTTTTGTCAAACACAGCACTGCGATAATTTTGACCTAGCGGAAACAATTCCAGGGCCAAGCACTGAGAGCTTTTCAAAAATTGCCAAGCAACACAACATTGTCATCGTTACCTCCTTATTTGAACGCCGTGCTCCTGGGGTCTACCACAATACAGCGGTGGTCATTGAACATGATGGATCCATTGCTGGAACGTACCGAAAAATGCATATTCCTGATGACCCAGGTTACCATGAAAAATTCTATTTCACCCCCGGTGATAATGAATTTTTTCCGATCACAACCAGTGTTGGCAAACTGGGAATCTTAGTATGCTGGGATCAATGGTACCCAGAAGCGGCTCGTCTCATGACCCTAGCCGGCGCAGATCTTTTGATTTACCCCACAGCCATTGGCTGGGATCCACAAGACACCCCAGAGGAACAACAGCGTCAACTTGATGCATGGATTACAGTGCAACGTGGTCACGCTGTAGCCAATGGCATTCCTGTCATTGCCGTCAATCGGGTAGGTTTTGAAGAAGATTTAAGTGGGCAAACTCAAGGGGCTAATTTTTGGGGAAATAGTTTTGTCGTCGGCCCACAAGGGGAGTTCATTGTTCAGGCTAACGCAACAGATGAAACAGTGGTTAAAGCACAAATTGACTTACAGCGTAGTGAGCAGGTTCGACGGATATGGCCATTCCTACGTGATCGACGCGTCGAATGCTATCAGGGGATGAGCCAAAGGATGCGAGACTAACCGCTACCATCTAACAAAAAAGCAGCAATAAAAAAAGGGCCACTTCGTTAGAAGTAGCCCTTTTTTAGTCAAACATTTAGCTGATGATTAAATGTCGCAACGCTTGTAAACAGCGTCAAACTCACCAAGCTCGTCGAACTGAAGGTAGTTGTAAACTTCATCTTTACAAGGAGAGATCTTCTCTTTGTAGATGGCCAAGTACTCAGCAGGTGTAGGCAACTCACCTTTGAGAGCTGTAACAGCACCAAGCTCAGCACCACCAAGATAAACCTGAGCGCCGTTACCGATACGATCATTGAAGTTACGAGTTGATGTGGAGAACATGTTAACTCCATCAGGAACACGTGCTTGGTTACCCATGCATAGAGAGCAACCTGGAGTTTCAATACGTGCACCAACTTGATTGAAGATGGCGAAAAGTGCCTCATCCTTCAATTTAGCTTGGTCCATACGTGTTGGAGGGCAG
>Ga0193955_1001278_pt1 | contig 12030 bp, 9 predicted proteins | sample BB_6_MG_FD_140343 | JGI IMG/M metagenome (GOLD analysis project Ga0193955, IMG submission 140343) | Microbial mat bacterial communities from the Broadkill River, Lewes, Delaware, United States - BB_6_MG | ecosystem: Environmental > Aquatic > Freshwater > River > Microbial mats | place: USA... | reverse complement strand
TTTCTCTTCTTCATGCCGATTATCTTCAATCTTATGCGCTAAAACTAGTCTTTCAATATCCAATTTATAGCTATTTATTTTTATTAGTTCTTGTTGAGTAGGGGGCTTAGGTTTGTTTAAATCTATGCCCGTTATTTTCTTAACACCTTCTACTACTAAATCATCGCCTTTATCTTTTGCAAGGTCTATAAGCCAGCTTAAACCCTCTTTAGCTAGATAAGCCCCTGCAGTTGCTAGAATCATTTATTTTGCTCCTTATTTTGTTTTTCTTCAACATATTTAGTTACTGTTTCATGATTTTTGTATAATTTTTCCCAAACAAGATAGATAATATCTTTCTGTGTAGTAGGGTTGTAAGGTTTATTTAAAGCTGTATTTTCAATATGTCCGTTATCGTTTAATATGATAGGTATTTTAGTACCATCTTCTTTTTCTATGGTACATTTAAAGCCTAGAGCATATCTTTTAGTCCAATTTCTAAAGTGATGAATAGATTTAAAAGTAGGGATTGTTAATTTATAATCTTTTTTATTTCTATCTGTATAATACTTATAGTTCGTATATATATGTCTTACCGCTTCGTTAGGGTCTTTTGCAACTCTTTTACGGTCTACATCAAGCCAAATCAATTCTTTTTCATCTAGCTTAGCAATTGCATTTACAACAGTTCTCCTTGCAGTATAACTAGCACTTGCAATGTCTTCATTTGTTAAGGTACATTTTTTTTCTTGGTTTCCAATAATGTTATGAATAACTATATAAATCATCTTTTCATTATTGTTCAATTCTTCATGATTAAAAATATCAATTGGACAGTTAGGAGAATACTTGAGTTTGAAACTAGACATTTTTAACCCCTGGCGAAGTTAAAACTTTATATAATGAATTTAGAAAAATAATTATCTTAAGAATAGATAAAGTAGTGACTAAGTAAATAGTACATAGTAGAACAAAAGCCGATAACAAGGAATGTTTACTAAAGAAAGTTTGAAAATTATAGTTTTCAATACTAATTTTTAATAAAAGAAAATATTTACATAAATTCTTTTAAGATTGTACATTCCTTTGTAATTGAATTTACTTGTAATATAAATTCAAATCTATTAGAATATAGTTTTCCTTTTATCTCTACTGTGTATGGAATTTTAAAGATGTCTTCTTCCCCCTTACAAGTATATTGAGTACCTTTACGAATAATTGGCTTAATTTCTTGATAGTTCTTATCTTCTTCAAAAGCTACTATACTTTGATCCTTGAAAGACAATATATCATCAGTTAATTTTTCTTCAAAAGTATCTTCGATTTTAGATTCAATTACTGTAGTATTTTTAGGTTTTTCTTCAACTAGATTCTCTATAACTATTTCTTCTTTAGGTTTTTCATCTAATTTACTACTATCGCCATTACTATCACTTGTAAAAGAGATAAATAGCAATAAAAGTGTATTAAACAATAAAATTATTATTATAGCTATAAAAAATTTCTTATTACTTTCATTGTTAAGACTATTAGAATTATTATTTTCTATTTTCTCTTCAATATTATTAATCTTTTGTGTTATTTGTTCTACTTTTTCATTTTCATTTAACATTATATTTCTATTTAATTCATGTAATTGAGTTAATAGATTTTTATATTTTTCTTCATCACTAAACATCATTTTCCTTGTGAATCATTTCTTCTTTCTTTAATTAACAAAATTAATTTTTCCCAATCTAAACTTAATCCCTTTGTAAAGATTGTATTAAACGTTTTTTTATTCCAATATACAAAATCTAAGGGTTCTACAAAATTTCCAGCAAATTTAACTTCATAATGTAAATGAGGTCCAGTACTTAATCCTGTATTTCCAGTTGTTCCAATTACTCTACCTTTTTGAATAACCTGCCCTTCTTTTACATAAATATCATCCATATGTGCATATAAAGTTTTAAAGCCATAATTGTGTACAAGTTTAATCATTTTGCCATATCCACCTGGATCAGTGGTTCTAGCTCTTACAACTATACCGTCAGCTGGCGAATAAATATTAGTTCCTATTTTTGCTTTAAAATCAACTCCTGCATGTAATCTTCTTCTTTTTGTAATAGGATGTATTCTATATCCATATTTTGAAGTAATAAATGTTTCTTCAAGTGGTGAACCACTAGGAATAGAACTTAGTATAAATCTTTTATCTTTTTCAGTTAATTTTGTATTTAAATAGACATTATCATTTTTTGAAAGATCTAATCCTATATTAAGTATTTTTTGTAAATCTATAAGTTGATCATTTAAAAGAGTTATCTCATTAAATCTATTGTTTAGTTGTATTTTATACAATTCATCTTTAGATGCTATTTTATCTTTTAAGGTAAAAATATAGAGATTTAAATAAACTATATACCCACCAAAGATACAAAATATAAATAAAAAGAAAAGAATATTTTTTTTATTTAATATTAAGATACTTATTTTTTGTAATTTATTATGTAACATGTAATAGTGGATTTTTATAACAAATATAGTGCAAAATCACACTATATTTATAGGATTATTTTTTTGTATGAGTTGCAAGATCGTCCATTGATACAAATAGATTTTTACCTGCAATCTTTCCATATCTCTCCCCTATTGTTGATTCATAAATATTTTCTATTTTAATTAAATTACCTTTAATATAGAAAGGTCTTACAAGTTTTTTTTCATTAATTAAAGAGTTATTATTTAATTTACCTTTGTAAGAAAAAACTTCTATACTCTTTGTAACGATACGATAATAAGTACCTGGGAAAACTCTTTGTTTTACAATCTTTTTTTCAACTGCAACTGGTTCTATTTCAATTGTTTCAACTTCAATTTCTTTTACTTGTTTTTCAGGTTGAGGATCTTTATTTACATTACATCCTGCAAGCATAAATATGGAGCATACTAATAAAATATATTTTCTCATTTGTTTCCTTTTTGCTATTTGATTAAATATCTTTTTCTAATATTTTTGTTTATATCTTCAAATTTTATATAATATGGAGTAATTTTAAAGATTTTAAATCCAAATAAATTATCATTTTCAGAATATGAATTACCTTCAAAAAAAAGTTTGTTATCTTTAACTTGAAATTCATTTACGTAATTACTAATTTCATTAAGTGATTTAAGTTGTGGTGTTTCTATCTTATTCTTTTGCTTTTCTTCTAATGATGTTTCTATTTTATCTAATGTATCTTCTGAATTTGAATTAATTTCTTCTGTTTTAATAACAGAAGGAGAAATAGGAGTTGAAGTAGGTATCTCTTCTTTTATTATATTTTCAGAAGTAGGAAGCACTATTTCCTCATTCTTTGCATCAATTGCAAGATTTGATTCCTCTATCTTTGCTTTATTTTCTTCAATTTTATTCTCTTCTATGATTTTTGTATTTTCAACTTCTGAAATAGGAATTACTTTTTCTTCTTCTCCAGAATTTAAAAAGAAAAATATTGATATTATTATGATAAGAATTATTAAAGAAAATAAAATATAAGTTTTATTACTCTTTGTTTTATTGATAATCTCTTGGCTTTTTTCAGATTTGTCTTTTATAATAGCATTTGTTTCGATATTCTGATTTTCTTCGTAGTTTTCATACTGAAAATTTAAATTTTCAGTATCAATTACTTTATCTTTTATATTTATAATCTCATTTATATCTAAGGAGTTATCATTTTCATCTAGTTCACTAATTAGCTTACTAATTACTTTATTATCACTACTTATGTATTCATTTTTTTTTATTTGATTCAAAATATTTAGTAATTCTTCATCATGTTTAATTTCGTACTTATTTAATAAATAGTTAGCAGATAAATCTCCAATTTCATCATCCAATATTTCTTTATAAATATTATTATAGTTTTCAAAATTCAAGTTTAAATGCCCTCTCAGTAGTCTTTCGTGGTTTTTAATAAATAATCGTTTGTATTATTACAGAATAATTATTAAAGTTAGTTTAAAATAACTTATGTATAATCATTCATTAATAAATAATTGATAATCATATTATATAAATAAGCAGGTAAATTATGGACATTTTTAAACTTAATAAGTTGTTGTTAAACTCACTTGAAGGTAAGTTTATAATATTTGGTGCAGGATATAAAGGAGGGATTGGGAAATCTGTATTATCTTTAGGTTTAGCAAAAGAATTTAACATTCCATATATTACGAATGATCAAGGTTCGGCTATTTCTGGGAATGTTAATTTTTATGACAATACATATTTAACATATGATTTTAAATCCGATGAAAAACTGAAAGAAGCTAAGGTAGTTATAATTGATTTAGCTGGTTGTTTTGTATTAGATAAAACAATTTTACGGTTAATAAAAAAATCAAATTTAATAATATTGCCTACTGGTGAAAATCCTTATCTTGATCATACCGGATGTTTAATAACTGCAAGCAATTTATTTGAATTAAATAATAATCTTTTATTTGTAACAACAGGGGTAGAAGAAGATAAATTGAAAGATACAATCTTTTCATTTAATAGAGTAAAAAGTAAATATCCTGACTTCGAAAAACTTAAAGTTTTTGGATTATCAAAATGCAATGAAATAATTCATGATTCAATAGCAAAAAAGAGAAGTTATATCCGAACATATTTATCACTTGATGAAGAAAAAAAAGCTAAATATAAACCTTTTATAAAAGATTGGTCAAAAATAATTAAAGAAGTTAATAACAGAATAGAAACTTTCTAAAATTTATTTTAGAAAGTTTCTATTGTTGCTATTTATTTCTTAGTTCTTACACAAAAGAATCCAATATCATAGTACTGAAAACTAGGGTTATTATAAAATGTCATTTTGTTATTTGATACTTTAAAGTATGAAGAATCAGAAAAATTCCAAGAGCCACCTTTTAAATAATTATATTCATTCTTTTCCAAAGTAGAGGTCCAAGACCAAACATTTCCAACCATATCACTTATCCCAAATTTTGAATTTCCTTGAGGAAAGGCACCTATCTCTGAGGTTTTATGTAATTGGTTTGAAGAATTATTGCAATAATTCTTATTCCAAGTATTCCCCCATGGAAATGATCTTTCTTCCTCCCCTGCTTTGGCAACATAATCCCATTGTTCTTTTGTTGGTATATCATAAGTATATGTATCATCAAGACTAGTTAAATAGTTACAAAATGCTTTTGCTTCATAATATGTAACGTATACTACTGGTTGTAAGTCTTTATTAAAATTCTCTTTTAAAAGGTTTTGTTTATATTTTTTCTTGTAATAATTTTTTTCTTTTTCTACCATGACTTCGTATTTCTCATCTAATGAATTTATTTTATGATTCATTAACCATATTTTTGATGCAATTTCAAGCCAATATTTTGTTTCAAGATAACCATTTGAATTAACAAATTCATTAAACCATTTATTTGTAACAACATATTTACTCATCTCAAAATTTTGATTTGGAATTTTTATAAATTCTTTTTCATTTACATCTTTATCTTCGATTAGTACGATTGTATCCTCAAAATCTGTTTTATATATTGGCGTTTTATTTTCAGAAGATTCTTCAAGAATATTTGAATGTAAAAACTCAAAGGTTTCTACTCTTAGTTTTCTATGTTCTAACCAAAACTTGCCCTGCTCTGTGCTAAAAATCATTCTTAAAGCATCATAATCATTTTCTAAAACTTTTAATAATTCTTCTTTTTGTGTTTTATTTATATTTAAATAAAAGCTTGAATCTTCTCTTATATAAGTTTCATGTTGAATTGTCTTAATAAGATATTTAACTACGGAATCATTTTTAACTAATATTTGATAAATATCATTATAAAGTTCTTCAAGGGTTGTTGAAACTGCAAATAATGAATATATAGTATGTATATCTAAGTTTGTGTTTGGATTTATTTTCATAAAAATTTTCGAGCTAACTTTTATGCGATTTATTAATCTTATAATAAATCTAGGCGTGATATTGTCTAATGATGATATTGAAAGGATAACATTTTTAATAGAATCTTCTAATATATCACTAGTATTTGTTTTTGAATAAATATTATCAATTAAATTAGAAATCTTTCCATTATTTGTTGGAATATAAAAAGGTAATTGCACCATCTTATCTAGATATACTTTTCCTGTTTCTTCATTAGACTCTGAATATTTACTTTTTCGTCTATTTTCTAAGAAATCTTCAATAGTATCTCTATTAGCTGCAATTACAAAAGAAAGACCTTTTAAATCAAGTATCAAATTGATACTTTCAAGTAATTTTACAGCATTTTTTGCTAAGCATTTATCTAAGTCATCGATGAATATTATAATTTTAAAATTTTCTTCATTTAAAATTTTTTCAAGACCTTTTAAAAGTTCAAAAATCTGGAAAAAAGTACTTTGATTTAAGAGTTGTTTTTCAAGATTTTCGTCTATTGTATTTTCATTGTTATTATCTATCTTAAATGCATCCACTTGAATTTTTATATTTGCAACAGCATACTTCAAGTATTTAATATAATCTAAAATATTAAGTACAATATCTTCTTCAAAAATACCTCTATTTTTTTGAATACCTCTTTCTATAGCACTACACAAATCTAATAATGGATGTTCATCATTTTCAAACTTCCAGGCATTGAAAAATACACTTATGATTTTTTCGTCACTTTTTTTTGTTAATACAATTTGTTTTTCAATAAACTTCATTAATGAAGTTTTACCTTTTCCTGAATCTGCAAAAATACCAACAGTAAAAGGTGTTGGTGTTTTTAATATTGCTTCTGCTATTACTTCTGAATAAGTATTGAAATCTAAACTATCATGTTCAAAATCAATAATAGCTTCATCTGCAATAAGATTTAGGTCTAAGTTAATACTTGTTGACATTATAACTACCTTTGTTATGATAAATTAGTAAATAATATCAAATAGTTTATTAAAATATTATTTATTTTTTATAAATAAGTAGATTATTTTATAAAAGAATAAATAAATAAGGAAAGGTAGTTGGTCTTTTTTAATTTGATGTAAAAATATCACCTGTTATTCCATAAACAACTCTTTTTCCATAAAAGTTAGATTTGGATTTATTTTCCATTGAAGGTTTATTTACAAAATTATTAATACTTGATGAATGATGAATATAATCATCTTTAAGTTTTGTATATAACTCTTTATCATTGCTAATTTTTTGTAAACCTATTAATTTATTATAAACTTTAGTTAAGTCTTCATCCATCACACTCTTTGTATTTGGAGAACTAAGTGGTACTTCTTCTAAATTATCTTTATTCTTGATGGCTTTATTGTACATAAATTTTAAACTAACATATTCGTATTTATTGGAAATCTTTTTCTTATACATATAAATATGATAAAAAGAGTTCATATCATATTCTGACATATCTTGAAAAGTGATATAGAAACCATCCTCGTTATCTTTCAATTCCTCTTTTTTTAAAAAAACTTTATTTCTAATCTCTTTAACATTACTTTCTTTTAGCCATTTAAACCTTTTATTCCATAAGAAAATTCTATTTTCAACTGCATCTAGACTTGAAGTAGTTTTTCCTAAATAAACAAGTTCTGATTCTTCATTGTATCCACCACCTACATCGGCATGAGCTCCAGGAATAATAAACTCTTCTAAGTTTCCTTTATCATTTGTATGATGGTGATTATTATAGTTTGTTCCAAAAATAGAGTAGGCATCAAAGTTATAACGATATTCATCCTCAGCCATGATATGTACAACATGTCCAAGTTTTTTATCATTTTTATCTTTTGAGAAATCTATGTTTAAATCTTCATAGTCATTTGACTGTTTAGCTCCATAGTGTGTAACAGTGTCATAGATACCTACAAATCTAAAAGAGATAGATTCTATGTTTATTTGTTCTTTTTTATAGTATGGATTTTCAACGATTTCTTGAGTTTGACCTTTTTTTATAGTGATTTGTTTTTTATCTACTCTTAGAGGATTAAAATATACTTTATTTCCAATTCTAGTATATAGTCCATTTTCTTTTTCAAAGAAAACTGAGAAAATATCTTTTTTATTTTTTGTATCTAAAGTGTATTTTCTTTTATTTTCTTCTTTTGTTATTTCAAAATTATCGATAATAGAACAAACAAAATGCCTAGCACTAGCAGCACCTCTTGAAAAACCAAAAGTATCAAGTACTAACTCATCTATATTAAAAATAGAAGCAGTTCGTAGTTGTTCTGCCATTTTGGTACAAGTATAGACTATATGGGCTTTTACTCCTGTATCTCCTATTCCTAAACCTAATCCTACAATTGAATCCGAATCGTAGTTTTCCTTTTCAAAGACATCACTTGTTCCTGAACCACTAGCATATACTTTAAATCTAGTTACAGGAGGTACATCTGTTTTTGTTTTTAAATCATCACCATTGTAAAGTTTGTAAAGTCTATTTATATTTGTTTCACCATTTGTGAAACTTCCCTCTCCTTCATCATTAGGTAAAATCTTTTTATATAAAAAATTGTTTTGTTCAGAGTCGGAACCTAAAGTATCTTTTTCTTCATTTTTTACATCTACTAAATAATCAAAGACTTTGTCTGCATGGTCTGAAATTTTTGCTTGCCACCAAAAAGCTGAATCATCATGCGCTTCTATTTCATTTGATTTTTTATCAAAATATCTAATATTACTTGACAATATCTGTTTTTGAAGCATATTCATGATGATTTGATTTTTCTTTGGGTCTGGGTCTGCTGCTATGTATGCTTGGATAGTTTTATAGGCTCGAATATCACTTTCTGGTTCTATATCTTCATTCTTACTATCAATAATAACACGACAAGGCTCTTCTAAAAACTTCTTATAGTTTTTATAAAAGTCTATGTTGTACATATTATTATTTGTACCATCAAAAAAGACTCCATACTCCACTTTTACCTCTGGCATATAGGAGGCTTGTATTCTATTTTCATAAGGTGTAGCTTCTAGTTCTTCATTTGAGCCTTTTTTATAGTTATATACATAAGGCATAGAAACTATGATATAAGAACTATTCTCTTCTTTTGAAATATTTGATTTGTTTTTATATTCTTCTTTATCTAAAACTTTTTGAGAACTTTGTTTTGTGTAGTCTAAGGTAGAAGTTGTTTTTTCTTTTGCATCTATTTTATTTTTTTGCGATAGTTCATTATTATAAGCATAAGTATATTTTTTATCTTTTAAAACTGTACCATAGGATTTTGAACCATATAAAGAGGCTGATTGAGTTTTAACTAATTTTTTTTCTATTTCTATTTCATTTGAGCCTTTTAGATTTGAGAAGACTAACAATTGATTATTTGGATTAGCTTCTTTTTTTACAGCTTTTAATAAATATGAATAGTACTTATCTACAACATTTTCTAATATTATTTGTTTATTAGTTTCATCTGTACATAAATCTTTAGTCTCTTTTTTATTTATAATTATAAAGGCCCACCTAGTACGGTTTGTATCTACACAAGGTTTACCCTCTTTTGTAAGAAATTCTGCTAGGTGTAAAGCTTCATTTCCTTGAAAATATACTGCGCCTAATTTACAATCATTGCTCACTTAAAACCCCTAATTTTTTTAGTCTTTTTAATCCTCTTTTTGCTTTTTTATAGTTTTTTGTTTTCAAAGCCTTTTTATACCAAATTTCAGCATTTTTATAATCTTTTAAATATTTTTCATATAAATATCCTAGATTTTGGGTTGCTCTGTAATCACCTCTTTTATCTCCTATCTTATACCAATATATTGCTTTTTCATAATCTTTTAATTTTTTATATACAATTCCTAAGCTAAGAGAACAATCTAAGTTGTCAAGTTCGTAATAACCCTTTTTATACCAATATATAGCTTTTTCATAATCTTTTAATGTTTTATTATATAAATTGCCAAGTCTTTGTACTGAATCTTTACCTCCATTATTAAACCCTTTTTTATACCACTTTATAGCCTTATTATAATCTTTTTCATCTTCTTCATATCCTTGTCCAATCGCTCCATAACAATCCCCATTGCCAAGCTCTGCACACTTTAAAAAATACTCTTTTGACTTTTTTAAATCTTTATAACCTTCATCTTTAGTATAAAATACGCCAAGATTAAAATACCCTTGTGGGTCTTTTCTCTCAACTGCAAGTTTTAGATAAGTCTCTTTTGCTTTTTCTAAATCACCTTTCATTCTATAAGTATGTCCTAGGCCTTCAAGGGAATAGTTATCTCCACTATTTGCAGATTTTGTGTACCATTTTATTGCTTCATCAAATTTTGCTTGATTGTAGTATTGTACTCCTAGATTATGCATAGCTAAGGTATGACCTTTTAAAGCTGCTTTTTTATACTCTTTTATTGCATATGTTGAATCTTTTTCCATAAAAGTTGAATATAAGCTTCCTAATTGATAGTACGATTCCACACTTCCTGCTTTAATTCCTTTTTTAAAATACTCTTCTGCTTTTTTATAATCTTTTGTAGCTTTTATGTGATAAATTCCTACACAGTTAAAGCCTTGTAGCTCTCCACTATTTATTAATTCTTCATACTTTTTTAAATCTTCATGGGTATAAGTTTTCTTTTTACAAGTCTCTAAATCATAATTTGTTTTTACAACTTTTATATTCTCTTGATTTATTTGCGTGCAAGATGTTAATAGTAGTGTTATTATAAATAAACTACTTAGTTTTTTTAAATGATTTATCATGTATTTTTTCCTATTTAAACTAAATAACTATACTTTTAGTTCTTCTTTTATTTCTACTGTATCTCTTGCATTGTAAACTAAAGTTGTATTTGCAGCATCTTCAGGTTTACCATCTATATAAGCGGTGAAATTGATTTCATAAACTTTTTCTTCTTTTAGATTATGAATAATATTATCTTTACCATTATATTTAGCTTCTTCTCTTCCTTCTACTGTCCATCTTATTTGTGCTAATTCTTCAGCTCTTGGTTCATCTATATTTAGTATAGCTGTACATCCACCCTCTTCTTCTTTTGGATAAATATATCTAATATCTTCAACTTCCAAATATCTTTTAAGTTCACTTACAGCATAACCTTCTTTTTCTGGATCTACTACATAACAGTGTGCATGTCCATATTTAAATCTATTTTCTTCATTTAATGTAACAGACATTTCTAATCCATTTACTGTTACATTATCATCAGTTGGGTTATCTGTTAAGATATTTTTATCTGATTGGTCATTGTTTTTTATAAAATACCATTGCAGTTGTATTTCTTGTGTTGCTGTTAGTTCTGTAGTTGCAATCCAAGCATCATTTTCATATTTTTCTACACTTGCTGTAAAGGTTAGAACTTCTTCTATGCTGTTTTGTTTTAGAATAGTTGCAGTTAAAGAAACAACTCTTAGTTTATTATATAAGGGTTTTAGAATTTCTGGTTTAGTAACTATTTTTGCACTAACTCCACCATTTGATGATGTTGCATCTACAATTGGTGCTTTTAGGTGGATTCCTGCTTTATCCAAGGTTAGTACATTTCCTCCACATTTTAGAGATATTCCTTTTGTGGCTACTAGTTCTATTGTATCTGCTGTTTGTTTTATAGTTTTTGCTTTCATATGATAGGCTTTATTTATATCTAGTCTATATTCACGTCCTATTTGTAAAAACATATTTTGCAGGTATTTCTTCTTTACATCTTTTTCTATATATTCTGTTGAAGTTCCCTTCACTCTTTGAATATAGTTTTTTTCTATTATTTTTTTATAATCTTTTTTAACAATAGTATTAAAGTCTTTAAGAACATGAAGTTCATAATCCTCCTGCACAGTAGAAACCTTTTCTTTCTCAACTGTAGAAATATGATTAAACTTTATGTTCTCATTTAAGTTATTCCCTACTGTTAAAGTAGAATCATTTGCTATGGTTTCTTCTTTGTCATTATCTATTATTGATTTTGAGTTATTTTGTATATGTTTATATTCATCATTCAAAGCTAAGAGTGAATAATCTTTTTGTGCTCTTAAAGATAGCAGTTCATCTCCTCTTTTATCTTCAAAGGCTAATTCGTTATATCC
>Ga0193955_1001274_pt1 | contig 12040 bp, 7 predicted proteins | sample BB_6_MG_FD_140343 | JGI IMG/M metagenome (GOLD analysis project Ga0193955, IMG submission 140343) | Microbial mat bacterial communities from the Broadkill River, Lewes, Delaware, United States - BB_6_MG | ecosystem: Environmental > Aquatic > Freshwater > River > Microbial mats | place: USA... | reverse complement strand
GCCGCCCAGGACCACGGCGGCGATGGCATCGAGCTCGTAGCCTGCCCCTGCTGTGGGTTGGGCCGAGGAGAGGCGGGAGGTGATGATGAGGCCGGCAAGGGCTGAGAGGAACCCGCAGATGGCGTAGACCGTGATTTTGATTCGGTCCACGTTGATCCCGGAGAGGCGGGTGGCCTCTTCGTTACCGCCCAGGGCGTAGATGTAGCGGCCGAGTCGGGTGTGGTTCAACAGGTACCACGCCGCACCAAAGGTGATGACCATAAGCCAGACGGGGAAGGGGATTCCCAGGAGGTAGCCGGTGCCGATGAAGGCGAAGGCGTCTGCTGTGTCCGTGAAACCCGTGGAGATGGGTCGCCCGTCCGTGTAGACAAGGGTGAGGCCTCGAATCAGGGTCATGGCCACCAGGGTGGCGATGAAGGCCTGGACCCGTCCTTTGGCGATGATGATGCCGCTTGCAGCCCCCATGGCTGTGCCGACGGCAAGGGCTGCGGGCACAGAAACGGCCAGGGGAATTTCCCGTGCGATGAGGCCTGCCCCCACGGCGCCTGCAAAGGCAAGGATGGAGCCCACAGAGAGGTCGATGCCTGCGGTGAGGATCACCAGGGTCATGCCCACGGCGATGATGGCGTTCACCGCGGTCTGGCGCAGGATGTTGAGGATGTTGGCCAGGGTGAAGAAGTGCGGGTTCAACAGAGAGACGATCACAATCATCACCAGAAGGGCGATGAGGGATTTCTGCTCAATGAGCCGATCCTTCAGGGAGGGGCGGCGGACGCTCTGGATCACTTTATCGCTTGGTGTCATAGGGCTTCGGTTTCCGTTTTGCCTACGGCGCAGGCCATGAGTTTTTCCTGATTGGCGTCTTCAGCGGCGAATTCACCGGTGACGCGGCCTTCGTGCATCACGATGATGCGGTCGCTCATGCCAAGGACTTCCGGCATTTCGGAGGAGACGAGGATGATGCTCATGCCCTCCTGTTTAAACGTGTTGATAAGCTGGTAGATCTCTTTTTTTGCCCCCACATCCACGCCGCGGGTGGGTTCGTCGAGGATGAGCACCCTGGGGCGGGTCATGAGGCCTTTGGCGATGGAGACTTTCTGCTGGTTCCCGCCGGAAAGGTTGCCGATGGTCTGGCTGCGGCTTGGGGTTTTGATGTTGAAATGGCCGATGAAGTCATCCACGGCCTGCCGTTCGGTGTTGTGCTGGAGGCGGCCTGAGGGGGTACTGAAGGCTGAAAGGGCGGCAAGGGTCATGTTCTTTTTGACGCAGAGCCCCAAGACCAGTCCGTCTGCCTTGCGGTCTTCGCTGATGTAGGCGATGCCGGCGTCGATGGCGTCCTTGGGGCTTTTGAGGTCAAGGAGAGCACCGAAGAGTCGGATTTCGCCTTTTTCCATGGGGTCGGCCCCGAAGATGGCCCGCATCAGCTCGGTGCGGCCGGAACCCATGAGTCCTGCCACGCCCAGGATCTCCCCCTGGTGAACTGAAAAGGTGGCACCGTGGACCCCTCTGGCGTGAAGGTTTTCAACCTTCAGACTCGTTGTGGTGGGTTCCACATCGACCCTCGGGTACTGTTCGTCAAGTCGCCGTCCCACCATCATCTCAATCAGGGTGTCTTCATCAAGTTCTGAGACGGGGCGCTCCCCGATGAATTTTCCGTCCCGCAGCACCGTGACCTCATCACAGATCTGAAAGATTTCCTTTAGCCGGTGGGAGATGTAGACGATGCCGTGGCCGCTGGCCTTGAGTTCATCAATGACGGCAAAGAGGGCCTCGGTCTCCGTGTCGGTGAGGGCGTCGGTGGGCTCATCCATGATGATGACCTTCGATTCGAAGGAGAGGGCTTTGGCGATCTCTACCATCTGTTGCTCCCCGATGCCCAGGTTGCCCAGTCGGGTTTTTGAGTTGTGTCCGATGCCAAGCTTCGCAAGGAGACGATCTGCCTCAGCGTACATCTCGTTCCAGAGGATTCGGCCAAACCGGGAGGTTTTTTCCCGTCCGAGGAAAATGTTTTCGGCGATGGTGAGTTCGGGCAGGAGGTTGAGCTCTTGATGGATGATGCCGATGCCCGCTTCCTGGGAGTGACGGGGGCCGGGAAAGGTGATCTCCTCGCCTTGGTAGACAAGGCGTCCGGCATCCCGGGTGTAGATGCCGGTGAGCACTTTCATCAGGGTTGATTTGCCGGCGCCGTTTTCCCCCACAAGGGCCATGACCCGGCCTGGAGTAACGGACAGGTTCACGCTGTCCAGGGCCTTGACGCCGGGAAAGCTCTTTTCGATACCCTCAAGTTGCAGGATGGGGTGGGGCATGGCAAACGCTCCGAGTATCAAAAGATTTGAATGACAAAAACAGCCTTCGGCGGGCAGGGGCTGAGCCCCTGCACCCCAAGTTCGCGAATGCTCTCACCCCTCGTTCCTCGGGGTGATCACAATCGCTGACGGGCTGCTCCCGTGGACAATGGCTGAGAATGTTCAGCCCCCTTCGTGTAATCCAAAGGGCACGTTGTGGCATTTATCTAACATTCAGGCCATGAAGGATGACTGAAATTTGGGCTTCCGCTCTTTGAGCGGCCCCCGCTTGAAGGGTGCAGTTTCAGCCCAAGCGTTTGTGACGCAGGGGGCATGTCATCAACGTCAGCGTGAATTTGGACGCGATACACGATGAGTAACGAGTTAGGGCCTCGCTGTAAATTAATTATACAACGACCGTTGCCGGGCGTTTCCACAATGCTGTGCGATCCAACGTTCATTTTTGAAGCGCACGGTGCTGGCCATACAGAAAGTGTATAATTAAATGTTGGCAAGGCTCTTACACACTGCATTCGCCATAGGGTTTCAAGGTACTCTCACCTTGGCCGCCGGAGGCCATGCTTTTGGGGTTATTTAAAACCTCACCCCCGCCTTCAGGATCACGTTGGCGTAGGGCGTGAACTCACCGGTCCGCACCGTTGCCCGGCATCGTTTGGTGGCCAGCTTAAAGGCCTCGTGGCGAAGGTAGAGGATGGGAATCTCTTTTCCGAGGGCTTCCTCCTCCTCTTTTAAGAGGGCGATGAGGGCGTCGTGGATCTCCGGGCTGTTTTCCGGAAACTCTTCGGCCATTTCCACGGATTCCAGGGTCATTTCGGAAAAAATGGCTTTTACCGTATCGAGAAAGGAGGGGATGCCTTTGCTTAAAGCAAGATCGATGCGACGGGTTTCGTCGGGGATGGGTAGTCCTGCATCGCAAATGCAGAGTCCGTCGTTGTGGCCGAGCCGTGCCACTGCATGGCTGAGTTCAGAGTTGATGAGGGTGCCTTTTTTCATGTGGGCTCCTGGTGTGTTGATTTTTTAAGTAAATAATTTTCCAATGCTGTTTCGTCAATATATCAGATATCGAAACGTTTGCGCAATCGTTTCGATGGTGCGGTAAATATCACTGGAAGCCCCATCAGTGCGGGGCTTTGGAACGATGTTTATATTTTGAAGTCGATGTAATAAGTAGGGCGGTCATTTTGTGTTTTGGTAATATTTCCGGTCTTTATAGCGTATGTTCCTTACAGAAAAACATTGAATTGAAAGTAGTTTTTTGGTAGGTTTTTTTCGATTGCACCTTATGAGTGCACAGTTTCCGATTTCATCGTTTGCCGCTTGTATCAGTAGGAAAGCCCCTGTCCGGGTTGTCTCGGCAATTTCCGGGTTTCAGGTGTCACTCCCCAGCGTTTGTTCTCCTGCAGGTGCGATTTCGCCCCCCTGCCCCTTCCCCCTTGCCCCTCCGGGTGTTCGATGAGTCGATTGGATTTGCGTGCTGCTGTTGTAATACGGGCTCGCACATAATGTTGGGGACGCCATAGCAAAGACAGCATACCGACATCGTTTCAGCGGTTGCGCCGCATGGTGTTCCAGGGCGCTCAGGGCGCCGACTTCTTAAGAGATGCATGGCATTCAATTGCGGCACCGGTTGCGGTGCGAAGCACATTTTCGGCGCTGCCGTCTTTCAATAGAAGTCAGTTCGAACGAAGGAGGAGTAGGTTTATGAGTGATCATACGGAACCTCAAGATAAAATAGTGGTTCAGGATCTGTATAAAATTTTTGGGAATCAGCCCAAGAAAGCATTGGCGCTTCTGGGTCAGGGCGAAGAAAAAGACGCCATCTTTGAAAAGACCGGCATGACGGTTGGGGTGCAAGGGGCCAGTTTTACCGTGAAGGAGGGGGAAATCTTCGTGGTCATGGGGCTTTCCGGGTCCGGGAAGTCCACTCTGGTGCGAATGCTCAATCGGCTTATTGAGGCGACGTCCGGCAGGGTCCTTCTTGACGGTGAGGATGTCACCACCATGGATGACGATGCATTGCGCCGGATGCGGCGCAGCAAGATGAGCATGGTGTTTCAGAGCTTTGCCCTGATGCCCCACCTGACGGTGGTGGAGAACGTGGCCCTTGGTTTGGAGTTTGAGGGCATTGCAAAGGAAGAGCGCATCAACAGGTCCCTGGAGGCCCTGGAGCAGGTCGGTCTTTCTGCCTGGGGGGAGAGTTACCCGTCTGAACTCTCCGGTGGCATGCAGCAGCGTGTGGGGTTGGCGCGCAGCCTGGCCGTGAATCCGGATGTGCTGCTGATGGACGAGGCCTTCTCAGCCCTTGACCCTTTGATTCGAACCGAGATGCAGGACGAGCTTCTGCGGCTTCAGGAGGAGCACAAGCGCACCGTTGTCTTTATCTCTCACGACCTTGACGAGGCGATGCGCATCGGCGACCGGATCGCCATCATGGAAGGGGGGCGTGTGATTCAGGTCGGTACCCCCGAAGAGATTCTCCAAAATCCGGAAAATGAGTACGTAAGGGCCTTTTTTCGTGGTGTGGATCCCACCCAGATTCTCACCGCAGGCGATATTGTGCGAAACACCCAGGTCACCCTCATCCGCCATCCTGCCCACGGCCCCCGCGCAGCCTTGTCGCGCCTTGTTAACCAAGACCGCGACTACGGGTATGTGCTGGATGCCAGGAAGCGATTTGTGGGCGTTGTCTCCACGGATTCCCTGAAGGAGGTGATAGACCTTCCAAAGGACGAGCGGGACATCACCGACGCCTTCCTTGAAGGGGCCGAATCGGTAAATGCCAGTGAGTCCATGCAGGAGATCCTGCCTCTGATTACGGCCAACCCCTGGCCTGTGCCGGTGGTTAATGATGAGAGTCGATACCTAGGCGTCGTCTCACGCAACATGTTTCTGAAGTCGCTCCAGCGCCCTGATATTTCACCCTCTGATGCAACCGACGGGAGGTAGTCCACATGTCCCTTGATTTTTTTAAATTCGACGATCGAATTATTCCCATGGATGACTGGATTCAGTCGTTTGTGGACTGGCTGGTCCTCAATTACCGCGATCAGTTTCAGATGCTCAAGTGGCCTGTGGATATCACCTTGAATGGGTTTGACGGCCTCTTGAACTGGCTTCATCCGCTGGTGGTGATTCTTCTTTTTTGTGTGCTTGCATGGCGGGTGTCGAGCTGGCGGCTCTCCCTTTTTTCCGGGTTGACACTTTTGCTGATTGGCATGCTTGGGCTCTGGGAGGAGACCATGACCACTTTGGCCATGGTGCTCTGTTCCGTCGTCTTCTGTGGGCTGGTGGGGATCCCTCTGGGGATTGTCTCCGGACGAAGCGATGGGTTTGAGCGGTTTTTACGGCCCTTTCTCGACGCCATGCAGACCACGCCGGCCTTTGTCTATCTTGTTCCCGTGGTGATGCTTTTCAGCATTGGCACCGTGGCCGGGGTCCTGGCCACCATTGTGTTCGCCATGCCCCCCATTATCCGGCTGACAAGCCTTGGGATCCGGCAGGTGCAGCCCGAACTGGTGGAGGCTGCCGTGGCCTTTGGTGCCACGCCCTGGCAGGTTCTGAGGCGGGTTCAGCTCCCCTTGGCACGCACCACCATTCTCGCCGGCCTTAACCAGACCATCATGATGAGTCTCTCCATGGTTGTGATTGCTGCCCTCATCGGAGCAGGTGGCCTGGGGCTTCCGGTGTTTCAAGGCCTGAACACGTTGGATATTGGCCTTGCCGCCATCGGCGGGGTTGCCATCGTGCTCATGGCCATGGTGCTCGATCGCATCACCCAGGCCATGGGGGACACGGATGTGCCGAACAATTGATGAGGGGTCAAACTTCTGAAACGTTTGACAAACAGGTTTTGAGTGCCGTTTCGATTGCATCACCGATGTCCGCAACCCATAGCGTTTGGATTTAACGAGTCACAACCGGAACGTTTTTGCGGAGCTTTTTTTTAAAAGCGACCCGCCGGAGGCATGGATGACTCGTTACCTTTTGTCCATGCTGTTATGCTTAAGTCGTTGATATTGTACTTTATGAATCTTAATAAGACATGAACCGTGACACCTGAAGGAGGGGAAGATGAGCAGACGTATTGGAATGTTGCTGGTGACAGTGGCTATGGCTCTTATGATTGCCATGCCGGTATCCGCTTATGAGACGTTGCCGGGCAAAGGGAAGACCGTGACGCCGGGTCGAGCCACATGGACCACAGGTTTTTTTCAGGAAGCGTTGATCAGGAAGGCTTTTGAGGAGCTGGGCTATAAAGTCAAGCGTGCCAAGGATCTTTCAAACCCCATTTTTTACCAGAGTCTGGCCTTGGGGGATGTGGACTACTGGGCCAACGGATGGTTCCCCATCCATGAGCCTCAGCTTCCGAAGAATTTTTCCGAGAAGGGGGAAATTGTCGGGGAGCTTGTAAAGTCCGGTGGACTCCAGGGGTATTTGGTGAGCAAGAGGGAAGTGGAGAAGTACAACATCAAAAGTCTTGAAGACTTCAAGCGTCCTGAGGTTCAGAAGGCCTTTGACAAAAACCGTGACGGCAAAGCTGACCTGGTGGCCTGTCCTCCGGGCTGGGGCTGTGAGAAGGTGATTGCCCATCACATGGACGCTTATGACCTTGGCGACTCCATCAACCTGGTCAAGGCCTCCTACTCTGCATCCATGGCCGAGACCGTTGCCCGGTATAAGAACGGCGAGCCTGTTTTCTTTTATACATGGACCCCCAACTGGACCACCTTTCGTTTCCAGCCGGGCAAAGATGTCATGTGGATAAACGTGCCTTTTATTGCCCCTACGGATAGCCAGAAAGGGAGTGAAAGTCTCATGGTCGTTGAAGGTGTTGCCGGCGCAGTAACCAGTCCCGTGGAGCTTGGGTTTGTGGTTGCTGATATTCAGGTTGTGGCCAACAGCGCGTTTCTTGCGAAAGACCCCGCGGCCAAACGTTTTTTTGAGGTGTTCAAGCTTCCCCTGATTGATATTTCCGAGCAGAACACCCGCATGTTCGAAGGGGAAGACTCTGCAAAGGATATCGCAAAGCATGTGGATGAGTGGGTTGCAAACAACCAGGCACTCTGGGACTCCTGGCTCGAAGAGGCCCGTAAGGCTGTGAAGTAGGAGACCCTCTGCCCTGTCCGGGCTGCGAAGCATAAAAACAGGCCGTGCATGATCCTTATTTGGGATCGTGTGCGGCCTTTTTTTGTGGTGTTTTAAATGCGGGTAAATACTTGGTTTGTTTTGGCTAAGGCCTTGATATGATGGGCCGGTTTGGCTGCGGGTGATTCGGACGACTGTTCGGTGTTGCTTTTTGTGATGACGTAGAAAAAGCTGAAACACCTGTTAACAGTGGCGATCAATACGAATGTGCGTTTGGATTTCCTGTTTCTGGAGGGGGTTGCTTTTTTCTACCTTCCCATTTGAACGCCCCTGTTTGGTGGCGGAAGCGGTGGGTGTCCTGTTGTTTGTGAAGATGTTTTACGCAGATGAATGTTGTTTTTGGCGCGTGGCGTAAAAATGGGTTTTCAAGGAGATGTTGGTCATTTCTTGATTCGGTTCCCCCAGCGCTGAGTGTGTTCGTTTTCCGATAAGTTGCGAGAACTGAACACCATTCACCTGAGTGATTGCGTCACTCAGGTGGGCTTTAGTCGATAATTCAGGCAATGTAAATCTCTTTTTGTTTTATCTATAATATCAACAAAATTCATCAGGATTATACTTGACTAATTGGCCGATATTTACGCTTATAGTCTGATGTTGGATTGTATGAAGGTGGTGGCGGTTTGCTTTTTTAGTAAGCAACCGGACCGCCTTGTGTTATGGGAAGTAATAAGGAAGTAAGGAAAACGTCGTATCAGGTCTTATTGTAAGATACTCTCTCATCCCGAAGTATTCCCCAATGCCTGCTCTTTGCTGGACGTGATACCCCTGTTGCCATCCTTTGCAGCCGTGTGTGTCCTTCCTCGAAAAACAGACGCCTTTTCCGGGTACCGGTTCCAGGTCCCCGACTCCAAACCTTGTTCGCATCCCCGTCTCCATAACTCTATCCGATTTGCATCGGGTCTTTAAGGCCAGTTGCAGTCACCGGAGGGTATTCATGTCAAAGATCAAGTCCCTGGATGATTTGCGGAAGATGAAAGAAAAACTCCAGGCGAGTGTCAATTTGAGGGAAAACGGAGAACGCTGTGACCAGCTGGTTCAGATCCGTGTTGCCATGGCCACATGCGGTATTGCTGCAGGCGGCAAGGAGGTTCTGAATTGCCTGGTGGACCAGCTTGACCGCCGAAACATTGAGGCGGTGGTCACCCAGACCGGCTGCATGGGCTACTGCTATGCGGAACCCACCATCGAAGTGACGCTTCCCGGAAGCGACCCGGTGGTTTTTGGCGAGGTGGATACTGAAAAAGCGGCGGAGATCGTTGATCGCTACGTTGTGAAAGGTGAGCTTCTGCCGGGTATCATTCCTGTGAACTACGAAGTGGTGGATAACGATTAGCGACGCCGTCATAACACAAGGGAGCTGAAACTAGATGGGACGATTTAAAACGCATGTTCTGGTCTGCGCCGGCACCGGTTGCAGGGCATCAGAAAGCGATCTGATATTTCAGAAACTGGACCAGGGAATCAAACAACGCGGCCTCCAAAAAGAGGTTCAGGTGATCAAGACGGGGTGCTTCGGGTTTTGTGAGAAGGGCCCCATTGTCAAGTTCATGCCTGACAACACCTTTTACGTGGAAGTGACCCCAGCCGATGCTGACACCCTCATTGAGGAGCATGTGGTCAAGGGCCGAAAGGTAGAGCGACTTCTCTACACCGACCCCAAAAGCGGAGAGACCATCTCCGATTCCAAGCACATGGGGTTCTACCGCAAGCAGATCCGCATTGCCCTTCGAAACAGCGGGTTCATCGATCCCGAGAACATTGACGAATACATTGCCCGGGATGGCTATGAAGCCCTGGGCAAGGCCCTTCTTGAGTTGAGCCCCGATGAGGTCATCGATGAGGTGAAGCGCTCCGGCCTGAGGGGCCGTGGCGGCGGAGGTTTTCCCACGGGCCTTAAATGGCAGTACGCGCGGGCCACCCAGGCGGATGAAAAGTTTGTGGTCTGCAACGCCGACGAAGGGGACCCCGGAGCGTTCATGGACCGCTCCATCCTTGAAGGCGACCCCCATTCGGTCCTGGAAGCCATGGCCATCTGCGGATACGCCATGGGCGCCGAGACGGGCCTGATTTACATTCGCGCGGAATATCCCCTGGCCATCCAGCGTCTCCTGATCGCCATCGAGCAGGCTCGTGAATTGGGCCTTCTGGGCAAGGACATCATGGGCAGCGGGTTCAACTTCGATATTGAGCTCAAGTACGGTGCAGGCGCCTTTGTCTGCGGTGAAGAGACCGCCCTGATTCACTCCATGGAAGGCCACAGGGGTGAGCCCACGGTGAAGCCTCCCTTCCCTGCGGAGTCGGGTTACTACGGCAAGCCCACCAACGTGAACAACGTGGAGACCCTGGCCAACATTCCCGTTATCCTCACCCGCGGTGCTACCTGGTTCTCAGGCATCGGCACGGAAAAGTCCACGGGAACCAAGGTGTTCGCCCTTGCGGGCAAGATCCGCAACGTCGGGCTCATCGAAGTGCCCATGGGCACCACCCTTCGGGAGGTGATCTACGACATCGGCGGCGGTATCTCCAGCGGCAAGGCCTTCAAGGCCGTTCAGACCGGCGGGCCCTCCGGCGGCTGCCTCACCGAGGAGCACCTCGACGTGCCCATCGACTATGACAACCTCATTGCCAACGGTTCCATGATGGGATCCGGCGGCATGATTATCATGGACGAAGACGACTGCATGGTCTCCATCGCCAAGTTCTATCTTGACTTTACCGTGGAAGAGTCCTGCGGCAAGTGCACCCCCTGCCGTATCGGCAACAAGCGTCTTTACGAGATTCTGGAGAAGATCACCGAGGGAAAGGGAACCCTGGCGGATATCGACAGGCTCAAGGAGCTTGGTGCGGCGATCAAGGACACGGCCCTGTGCGGCCTGGGTCAGACCTCGCCCAACCCGGTCCTCTCCACCCTGGACAACTTTTACGACGAGTACCTGGCGCACGTCACGGACTACACGTGCCCTGCCGGTCAGTGTAAGGCCCTGGTCACCTACGAGATCGACCACGAGAAGTGTGTGGGCTGTACCCTGTGTGCGAGAAAGTGTCCGGTGAATGCCGTGGAAGGGGTTCGCAAGAAGCCTCACACCATCGACAGTCTCCACTGCATCAAGTGCGGTGTCTGTATCGAGAACTGTAAATTCGGCGCCATCACTAAAATTTGAGGATAGGAAACCATGGAATCCGTTAAACTGATCATAGATGACAAATCCGTTGAGGTGCCCAAAGGGACCACCTTGCTTGACGCGGCCAAAGAGCTGGGGATCACCGTTCCTGCCCTCTGCCATATGGATCTTTCCGGCATCGGTTTTCACAGCAGCAATGCATCCTGCAGACTCTGTGTGGTGGAAGTGGAGGGAAGACGCAACCTGGCACCGGGTTGCACGACCCTTGCCACCCACGGCATGGTGGTGAAAACCCGGACGCCGAGGGTACTCAATGCCAGGCGCATCAACCTGGAGCTGCTTCTTTCCGATCACCCCAAGGACTGCCTCAGCTGTTCCAAGGCCGGCTGCTGCGAGCTGCAGAACCTGGCCGAAACTTTTGGCATCCGTGAGATCTCATATCAGGGGGAGATGTCCAGTCACGCGAAGGACACCTCCTCTCCCTCCATCGTGCGCGACCCCGACAAGTGCGTTATGTGCAGGCGTTGTGAGAACATCTGCCGTGAGGTTCAGGGCGTCGGGGTTCTGACGGCTGTGAACCGAGGCTTTGAGTCCGTGGTGGTGACAGCCTTTGACCGCGATCTCGATACCACCACGTGCACGTATTGTGGCCAGTGCGTGGCCGTCTGTCCCACTGGAGCCCTTACGGAAAAAGATGAGACCAACGAGGTGATCCGAGCCCTTGCCGATCCCTTCAAGACCGTTGTGGTGCAGGTGGCTCCGGCGGTGCGAACCGCTCTGGGCGAGTCCTTCGGCATGAAGCCGGGGACCTTGGTGACCGGCAAGCTGGCAGCGGCTCTGAGGCGCCTGGAGTTCGACTACGTTTTTGACACCGACTTTGCCGCCGACCTCACCATCATGGAGGAGGCTTCCGAGCTTCTCGATCGCCTGACCCGTCACCTGGGCGGCGACACGGACGTCAAGCTTCCCATCGTCACCTCCTGCTGTCCGGCCTGGGTGAACCATCTGGAGAAGAGGTTCCCGGATTTGTTGGAGTATCCCTCCACAGCCCGATCCCCCATGCAGATGTTCGGAGCCATTGCCAAGAATTACCTGGCGGAGAAGATCAGCGTGCACCGCAAAGACATGGTGGTGGTTTCTGTCATGCCTTGTGTGGCCAAGAAGGCCGAATGCGCCCGGGTCGAGTTTTCCGATGATGGAAACCCTGATGTGGACATCACCCTCACCACCCGTGAGCTGGCGTCCCTCATCAAGCGCTTCAACATCGATTTCGAAAGCCTTGAGGATGAGGATTTTGACGCCCCCTTGGGCGAGTCCACCGGTGCGGCCGTTATCTTCGGCACCACCGGCGGGGTCATCGAGGCGGCGGCCCGTACCGCATACGAATTCCACACTGGGGAGACTCTGGAACAGGTGGATTTCGAAGCACTGCGAGGGTTTGACGGGATCCGCAGCGCCACCGTG
>Ga0193955_1001272_pt1 | contig 12055 bp, 7 predicted proteins | sample BB_6_MG_FD_140343 | JGI IMG/M metagenome (GOLD analysis project Ga0193955, IMG submission 140343) | Microbial mat bacterial communities from the Broadkill River, Lewes, Delaware, United States - BB_6_MG | ecosystem: Environmental > Aquatic > Freshwater > River > Microbial mats | place: USA... | reverse complement strand
TTTGTTAACAAAATAATTAACTTTTCTTTAGTTCTTTTTAAGAGTTACTTAACCAAAAAGAAACAGGTCCTACTGTATCTTTGTAGTGTAGAAGTTAAAGAAATACTTCTCGCTAAAAAATTCATTGTCAAATATAAAAAATTTAATGTCATGAAAAAAGTAACATTATTAGCATTAGCGGTTTTGGCATCAATATTAATAACTTTTGCTAAAACAAAAACGGATAAAAATGATATCCTTAATAATAAATATATAGTTGAAACAGCCTTAGAAGCAATCACTGATTCTGAAAATGATTATATGTACAATGATATAATTAAAGATTTTGAATTAATTAGTGAAATTGAAGCTGAAACATCAAATGATGCTAACAACTTAATTATCTTTAGTGAAATATGTAATGACTTTGATAATTATTATATCAATGAAACCGCTTTAGAAAGTGCTTCAGATATTAATAATTCAATAATATATAATAGTATTTTAGAAGATATGGATACAAAAACATATCTAACACAATATATTAAATAATTGCTTAGATTTTTATTAATGCCAATAAATAAAAATTGAATAAAGCATTTTTCCCAAATAGTTTTTTCATAGGTTTGTAAAAAAGAGTCCGCCAAGACTCTTTTTTTTTATGCAAAAAACGTTAAAGACTATTTAGCAATTCTCTTATACCATCGTCAGAAGGTTTTAATGCATGAGCATCAATAATATTAGTATCCTTATCAAGAAGTATAAATCTAGGTATAGAATAAATAATATACTTCTCAAGAAATTTCTCATCACCACCAAAATGTAGTTGAAGTCCACCTAATTTATCTGACAATACTTTATGTTTCCACATCAATTTACTCTGATCACATGATATACAAATAAATTGAATATTCTTATCTGCAAATTCATTTCTCAACTTCTGAAAGATTGGCATTTCATCATTACACGGCGCACACCATGATGTCCATACACATATATATGAATATTTACCGCCCAACATATCAATACTAACTTCCTTTCCATTAATATCCTTACATGTAAATGGATATGCAGGTTTACCTTTTCCTAATTTCTTCCATTCTTCAATAATTGATTGAATTTCATTTCTATAGATAGATTTATGCACATTTCTATTAAAGAATTTCAAAATCTCTTCAGAGTTTTTGATACCACTACTTTTAATAAAATATTTAACTCGCTTAGTTGTAAGTATTTCCTTTAATGACTTATTGTTTATACTATCATTCACATAAGATAACGAATTCAGGGTAAAAGCTCTGGACCCCCAATCTATATTCGATTTATTGGCAATACTAACAGCTATATTATCCATATAGCTGATATAAGATAAAAGACCAAATAATTCAGGTTTCTCTTTATAATATTTATTTACAAAACTAAAATAATCCTTAGTTGGAAGATATTCTTCATTACCTGTTGCATACGAATGCAGCAAAGGATAAATGCTTGATGAATAAAGAGCATCATACTTAATTCTTTCAATATTTAGTAATTTAAAATCATTAGGAAATTGTAACTTCTGAGCAGCCTCTTCTTCAGCTTTTATTCTTTTTGAAACTTTACTAAAAAATTCCTTTTCAGTCAACTTATAATTGGAATATAATGTTGATTTAGACTTCTTGATATCATTTATTAGATAATCATTAATACCTCCATCGTCACATTTTACAGAAAAATCGAATTTTCCATCAACTTCTTCAATAACGATACTAATATCTCGTTTATCTGATAAGAAAATATTAAAACTTGCATCACCACATAAAACTGTAGCTATACATGACTTGTCAAACTTCACCTCTTTACTCGCCATTCCGAATTCATCAAGCTTAATCTCAATATATTCTGATGGACTTGTAATAAATACCTTTTCAGGATTACTTGTTTTTGCTATAAAACTAATCTCAAGACTCTGATTATTTGTACATGAAAAAAGTGAAAAAACTAAAAATAAAGAAAGAATAATTCTCATATGATACCTTTAAATACAACTACCCATTTAGCAAATCTACGGTTAATCATCACATTTGATACAAATCTACAATCGGATTAACGTATATTTAACAGATAATAATCGATATCACAACTAGTTAAGATCCTTGTGAGAATCAATATTTATAAACAAAATATCCCCCATATTATCATAACCATCAAAGACGTCTCCTCCCTTTAACTTCACAGTTCTTGACTCGAACCCTATTATATTTAGTCGAGCACCAACAGAATACCTATTAATAACATCCGACAATTTCTCATTATCTTCCTTTTTTACGAACCTGATATTATTAGGTGCAATAGGCAATCTACTTCTTTGAATCAACTTAATAAAGTCCGTATCTACTCCTAAATTTGACGATCTAATTATATCAAAGATCTTAATATCAGCATTCTTCCAATCAGGATTTGCATGGATGATATATGCCAATAGTAACATTATATTTGATTTTTCTAATTGGTCTCTATTTATCCATACATGAATAGAATTTTCCGTATATTTCATTTCCTTTACAAAGGAAAAAACTCCTATATCGAAATCTCCAGCTCTAATTAATGAAACATTTTCAGCTATTCTCGCTGCATCTTTCTTATTACTTCTTTCAAAATCGAATAAAACCAAATTGTTCTTCATTCCAGAAATACCTGGGATCTGTATACTTTGAGCAATAGCAGATGTATATGATGGAGATATAATAGTTTCAATGTATACATTATGATTTAATTCTTTATTTCTCTTTAAAATCTCAGCTTTTATATCCTTAGTCTTTGCCACTGATTCCCGAGAGTAATAACCTTCATAGTAATGGATATAGGTTCCAAAACCATATTTATATGAAATCCATCTAACTAAATGAAATATTTTATCACAATAAAAATAATTATGAGACAAACATATCACAGCCGGACGCCACTTATCTTCACTTGTCTGATTTACATTTTGAACATATACATTAAAGGTTCTAAGTATTTGAAATAACGCTCCAGAAAATATTGATTGAAGTCCTTTTCTATCTTTATGCACACGAGATATCCACAAATACAATAATGTAATAATAACAAAAGCTGCAACAGAGTAGATAAAGCTGATTTTTAACATTAGAAATACACTCATAAAAAAACCGAACAAGGAAATATACCATCTTGACTTAAACGATGGTCTATATGATGGATCTGATCCGAAATGGTTCAAAAAGGATATTAAACAAAGGGTACCATAAGTCAGCATAAAAAACATTGTTATTATTTCTGCAACAATATTGACATCTCCAATGAGAACAAAAATGGCTGCTATCACAAATGTCACTATAGAGGCATTAAAGGGCTCATTATCCTTCCCTTTTCCTTTAGAAATAAAGCGATTAACTCTCTTAGACATAAAAGAATTATCTATACCTAAAGCTTGCAACGTACGTGGTGCAACCATAACAGAACCAAGTGCAGATGAAATTGTGGATGCTGCCAATCCGAGGGGAACTAAAATCCACCCATATAATGCAACTTTAGACATTATTAACTGATTCGACACCAACTCATATTCAGTAGCTGAAACTTTCAGTTTATATGTAATAAAAACATACAATATCATCCCAAAAACAGTTGCAAGTGTTGTTCCTAAAGGAATAGATAATTTAGGATTTTTTAAATCTCCCGACAAACCAACACCCGCAGTCATACCAGTAAAGGCAGGAAAAACAACGGCTAATACAATAAAGAAATTTTCCGGATTTATAAAATTTGAAGAAACACTCCATGAATCTGCTCCCGAGTAGAAGTTAGCTGTAGGCTTACCTAAAAAAAATGAAGTTATAGATATTGCAAGAATTACAACTACAACATATAATGCTTTCACCCCTAAATTTGCACCTTTTTTTAAAATAATTAGAGCTAATATTATTAAGGCAGGAAGGCTTACACATTGTCGCGGTAAAACGATATCATAACTATCTTTTACATAGTCAAAAATGGGAGAAAATGCCTCTGTGAAGGCTACAACATAAAAGGCAACGCTTATGGCCTGAGAAAAAAACAAAGAAATTCCTATTGTTGCTCCAATATTCAATCCAAAGGATCTAGATATAATAAAATATTCCCCTCCTCCTTCTACTCTTTTATTTGTAGCTATCTCAGATATTGCTAAAGACGTAGGTATTGTAACCAAATGTCCAACTAACACAACCAACAATACTCCATAAAAACCAAGACTTCCTACAGCCCATCCAAAACGCAGAAATAAAATTGCCCCTAGAATGGTAGATATAGCAGTAAAAAACACTGGTGCTGTTCCAAATTTTGCAGAACTTCTTGCCATAAATAGCTATTATAAATTAATATCCTTTATGAATTTATGAAATATATAGAAATTCTACGTCATAATAACCAATAAGTTTTGGTATAAAAAAAGGCTGAACAGTTAAGTTCAGCCTTTCATATATATAGATTATAGTAATTATTCTACAATCGTCATGAATTCAGCATTAGTAAAATACTTAGCGAATTCAATATCTGTTTTAGCTGATGCTTTTAATTTAGCATCTTTTGCAACAGCAGCTTTTAAGCTTTCAATGACTAGTGATTGATTGTTAGTTCTAGCCCCAACTACTGCTTTTAAATAATCAACCATAGCCGATTCTTTAGCAGAATTAAGTTTTTGAATTGCTTCATTATTATTACCTGCAAGAATAGATGCTAAAGCTGAGTTTACACAGTTACATTTTCCAAAATATTTAACTGCTTCTTTATAATTAGCTTTCTTAATTGCAACAATACCATTGTTATAGTCAACCTCAACACCAGCACCAGCAGCTGCACCAAATAAAACTTCTGCACCAGCAACATCACCATTATATAGAGCTATAGCACCCATATTATTTTTAACTACTTTGTTATTTGCTGACAATTCATTAGCTTTTGCAAAATTAGCTTTTGCTTCATCAACTTTACCAGTATTGAATAAAATCATACCAGCATCATTATAACCTCTCCAGTCATTAGAAAATTGTTTCTTAGCAGTCTCATAAACATATAACTTATCAGCAGCACCTTCAAAAAGAGTTGCAGCATATAAAAGTTCGTCTACATTCAATTTAGCTGGCTCTTCTTTAGCAAACTTAATAATTTCCTCATCAGAGAAACCAATATTATCAACATTGATAATTAACTGAGATCTTCTTAATTTAGGTAATATTTCTTTAGCTATAGAAGAAAAAGCTGCTGAAATATTTTTAATTTCTCTCTCTCTTACCTCTGGGTCATTATACATTGATAATACTCTTAAAATTAATTCTTTATCCTGTATATCAGATGCTTCCATTAATTTCTTAAAACCTTCCCAGTCTTCTGCTGTTACTAATGATTTGAAAAACTCTTCAACTTTGAATTCTTCAATTTTTCTCATTTTTTTCTTAATATATTTCTTAGAAGAAGCCTCTCTTCTACCAGCTAATTTCTCATTAAAATCTTCAGCTCCATCAGGTGATGCATAAGACTTAATCTCAAATCCTTTAAGCTCTTTTCTTTCGTCAGCCTTAGCTTCTTTAATATACTTAGCTAATTCTTTAACATCAGCAGTTCTCATCTCTTTCCAACTAATATGAGAGCTATTAATTAGATAATGAATATCAGCTTCTTTGGCTGTTCTTATAATTCTTTGGAATTCATCAGCACCTATTGCTATAGAAGGAGTATTCTCAACTAACATTGATGTAGAGATAACACCATCTGCAATCTTAATACCTGGAACATCAACAGCTTTAGTACCTTTACGTACTTTAAGTCTCATTTCTAAGTTAGAGATACGCATAGCTGCCTGATAAGGAACTTTTCCTGTATAAGTAATTGTTTTACCAGCTTCATAAGGAATCACAGTATTATTCTCTTGAACTTCTTCACCTTGTAATACTTTAGTTTCAAAAGCAGCTTCACCACCTTCAAAAGTAATTACCGGAGTTGCCTCAACAATAACTGCTTTGTTAAAATATTTAGGAGGGAAATTCACCTCAATCTTAACATCTACATTTCCAGCATGAGCTTCAAGCACTGTTGGAGTTACTTTGTAATCAATATTCGCTGCATTTTTTTGCATTTTATTCAGTGGAGAACAAGAAGTCATTACGACCACTGCCATCATAACTGAAGCAAGTACTTTAAACATTTTTTTCATGATCTTTTCAATTACTATATTAATTTTTCTACCAATTTTATAATTCTCTATTTACACAAAAATAGAATTTTTTTTTGAAAACCCTTCAATTTACTTAACAAATAAAGGATTTCAAAACTTTTAGCTTATCTTATCTTGTATTAAGCTTTTAGCCTTGTTTATTGCTGAGGTCAAACCACTTACATCTTTACCTCCTGCAGAAGCAAAAAATGGCTGTCCACCCCCTCCTCCTTTAATTTCTGAGGCAGCAATTCTAATTATATTTCCAGCATGCAAATCAAAATCCTTTACTATTGATTCAGATATCATTATTGATAAATGAGGTTTTCCTTTATAATCTCCTCCTAATATGCATACCAAATTATCAATCTCTCCTTTTAATTGAAATGCTATATCCTTTGCATCAGACGCTGAGCCAGAAAACAATTCAGCAATTACATTTACTTCTTTTGTCTTAACAATTGAATTCTTAAGAGTCTCTTTAACAATCTTTAGACTTTCTTTGTTAAAATTATCCAACTCCTTTTTCATATCAGAATTCTCATTAAGCAACTTTTCAATAGAATCTAAAACACCTTGCTTTGTTTTAAACATATTTTCTATATGCTTAACTGTTTCAAACATATTATTTATGTACTTCTCCGCTTTCACACTAGTAATAGCCTCTATTCGTCTAACTCCTGCAGACACAGCACCTTCTGAAACAATCTTAAAAAAACCTATCTGACCAGTTGCTTGTACGTGACAGCCACCGCAAAGTTCCACTGAATCGCCAAATTTAACCACACGGACTAAATCGCCATATTTCTCGCCGAATAATGCCATAGCTCCCATTTCTTCAGCCTGCTGCATCGTAATAGAGCGTTTTTCCTCTAAAGAACTATTAGCTCTTATTTTTTCATTAACAATTCTTTCTACCTCAGCAATTTCCTCATCAGTAACTTTTTGGAAATGAGAAAAATCAAAACGTAAATGATCTGCTGTTACAAGAGATCCTTTTTGTTCTACATGAGTTCCTAAAACTTCTCTAAGGGCAGCATGCATAAGGTGCGTTGCTGTATGATTATTTGTTGTATAGAGTCTATGATTTTCATTAACTACAGCCTTAAATTCAGCTGTCGCATCAGATGGCATCTTGTTTGAGATATGGACAATAAGCCCAGTTTCTTTTTTTGTGTCTACTATAGATATTTTCTCTCCATTAGCTTCTATATATCCTTTGTCTCCAACTTGTCCTCCACTTTCTCCATAAAATGGAGTATAGTTAAACACTAATTGATAGGAATCCTTCCCCTTTTGAGATAGTTTTCTATATTTTGTAATCTTAACTGTAGTTTCAAGTGAATCATATCCAATAAATTCCTCTGTATCGTCATGAATTAACTCAACCCAGTCACCCTTGTCTATATTAGCAGCCTGACGAGATCTATTCTTTTGTTTCTCCATCTCAGCTTTAAATTCCCTTCTATTTACTACTAAATTATTTTCCTTCAAAATTAATTCAGTAAGATCCAATGGGAATCCATATGTATCATATAATTCGAATGCTACTCTACCAGGTATAGTATTATATTCTTCTTCCTTAGTTTTCTTAATTATCTGATCAAGAAGCTTTATTCCATTTTCAAGAGTTTTTAAGAATGAGTTCTCTTCCTCTTTAATTACTTTTTCTATAAGTTCTTGTTGTGCTTTAAGCTCAGGGAAATGCATTCCCATAACATCTATCAACACGGCAACAATTTCATACATAAATGGTTCTCTAAAACCTAAAAATGTATATCCGTATCTTACTGCTCTACGCAATATTCTTCGAATTACATATCCTGCTTTATTATTAGATGGCAATTGAGCGTCAGTTATTGCAAAAGCAATTGTTCTAACGTGGTCAGCAATAACACGCATAGCAACATCTGTATCCAACTTACTACCATACTTAACCCCCGCTTTATTAGCAATATGTTGAATTAATGGCTGGAATACATCTGTATCGTAATTCGATTTCTTTCCTTGTAGAGCCATACATAATCGTTCAAATCCCATACCTGTATCAACGTGCTGATTAGGTAAATTCACCAAACTGCCGTCTGCCATTCTATTGAATTGCATAAATACAAGATTCCAGATCTCTACAACCTGCGGATGATCCATATTTACCAAGTCTCTACCGCTCACTAGTTTTCTTTCTTCATCTGAACGTAAATCTACATGAATCTCAGAACATGGACCACAAGGGCCAATATCACCCATCTCCCAGAAATTATCTTTCTTATTTCCGTTTATAATCCTGTCTGCAGGAAGATGTTTCAACCAAAAATCATAAGCTTCCTCATCTTTACCCAATTTATCATCTTCACTTCCTTCAAAGACAGATGCATACAACCTATCCTTATCCATTCCCATCTCTTCTACCAAGAACTCCCAAGCCCAGTCTATTGCTTCTTTCTTAAAATAATCACCAAACGACCAGTTTCCTAGCATCTCGAACATTGTATGATGGTATGTATCGTGACCAACTTCTTCTAAATCATTATGCTTTCCTGACACTCTTAAACACTTCTGAGTATCCGTAACTCGCTTATCCTTTATCGGCGAATTTCCTAAAAACAAATCCTTAAACTGGTTCATTCCAGCATTAGTAAACATTAGTGTTGGATCATCTTTAATTACCATAGGTGCTGATGATACTATTCTATGTCCTTTATTTTCAAAAAAATCTAAAAATTTCTGTCTAATTTGAGACGATTTCATAAACCGGTATTTTAAATCTATTTAACTTCACGTATATATACAATTTTGCAAAGTTAGATTATTTCCTTAATTTTGTTGTTTAAAATATAATAGTTTTTTGTAAAAATTTACTATGGGGAAATTTGAATACCAATTTAACAAAGACACTTTAAGCTACGAAAAGGTTGACAGAACTTTTATAGAAAAAGCTAAAAGCTTTACTCTAAATAGCTTGACGAGTCTAACCATGGGCTTTATTTTGGTCATAATGCTATATTATTTTTTCGATTCTCCAAAAGAAAAATCACTCAAGAGAGAAAACGAACAACTACTTGCTCAGTATACTATACTCGATAAAAAACTTAATAATATCGTTAATGTTCTTAAATCCTTAGAACAAAGAGATGATCATATTTATAGAGCAGTTTTCGAAGCAGAGCCAATCCCTTCTTCTATCAGACATTCTGGAACAGGAGGTGTTAATATCTATGAAGACCTTGAAAACCTTGAAAATGCTAAAATAGTTGTTGCTACAACCAAAAAGATTAATAAATTATCTAAGGCAATTTATGTTCAAAGTAAATCGTACGATGACATAGAAATAATGGTCAAAAATAAAATAGATATGTTGGCTTCTATTCCTGCTATTCTACCTATAGCTATTAAAGACTTTAAAAGAGTTTCATCTGCCTATGGATATCGAATCCATCCCATATACAAACAGAAACTACCTCATCTTGGCATGGACTTTACTGGCAAAATAAATACTCCTGTCTATTCTACTGGCAATGGTAAAGTTGTAAAAGTAGATAAAAAGAGAGGATATGGAAAAAGAATTATTGTTGATCATGGCTATGGCTATAAGACAGTATATGCTCACCTCAATGGATATAATGTAAAGAGAGGACAGAAAGTAAAAAGAGGTGAAATTATTGGTTATCTTGGAAATACAGGAATATCAACTGGTCCGCATCTTCATTATGAAGTTCAAAAAAACAACAGACCAGTTAATCCTATAAATTATTACTTTAACGATCTTACTGCTGAAGCCTACGACAATCTTGTTGAAGTAGCAGCAAATACTGGTCAGAGCATGGATTAAAATCCTATAAAATGCCATATAAAGAAAAAGTTATCAAAAAATTATATTATACAATTGGTGAAGTTGCCAAGATGTTTGATGTTAACACTTCTCTTATCCGTTTTTGGGAAAAAGAGTTTGATGTAATCAAACCTGCTAAAAACAAAAAGGGGAATCGTCTTTTTACTCCAGATGACATAGATAATTTTCATCTGATTTTTCACCTAGTCAAAGAAAAAGGGATGACTCTTTCTGGAGCTAAGAATACAATTAAAACTAACAACATTGAAACTCATAAAATTTTGAGATTATTAAGCTATTAAAAAACATTAAAGAAGAATTACTGGAAATAAAAAACAATCTAGACCAGAAATAATGAAACTATCAAAAATAACATCTATACTTGAAGAGTTTGCTCCATTATCTCTACAGGAATCATATGATAACGCAGGACTGATTACTGGTAATGATAATATTGATATAACCTCTGCACTTCTTTGTATAGACATCACTGAAGATGTTATTAATGAAGCTATTTCTAAGAATTGCAATCTTATTATATCTCACCACCCACTTGTTTTTAAGGGACTAAAAAAAATTACTGGTGATAATTATATTGAGCGTTGTATTATTAAGGCAATCAAATCCGACATCGCACTATATTCGGCCCACACCAATTTAGATTGTGTTTCTAATGGTGTCAGCAATAAAATGTGTAAAAAATTAAACCTGATTAATACTAGAATTCTAGATTCTTCAACTACCAAGTTATGTAAGATTAGCTGTTTCTGCCCTACTGGAGAACCTTCTATTAAACTTAGGAAGGCATTATTTGAAGCTGGAGCTGGAGAATTAGGCAATTATAGTCATTGCTCTTTTAACACAGAGGGTATAGGCTCTTTTATGGGTAACGAGAATAGTAATCCTTTTGTTGGAGAAAAAAATGAACTTCATTTTGAGAAGGAACAGAAGATTGAAGTTATAGTTCCTCAGCATCTTACTCAGCATGCTGTTCATGAAATGATAAAAGCTCATCCATATGAAGAAGTAGCTTATGATATTATAACTCTTCAGAACTCAAATCCCACTATAGGATTTGGTATGATAGGCGAACTTGATAAGGAAATGAACTCAAAAGACTTTCTACTTTCTTTAAAAGAAATTTTTAACTGCAAATATATTAGACATACAGACATCAATAAAAAGTCAATAAAAACTATTGCTGTTTGTGGTGGCTCTGGTAGTTTCCTGATTAATAAAGCCATACAACAAAAGGCAGACATCTTTATTACTGGCGACATTAAATACCATGATTATTTTACTACAGAAAATAAAATGATCTTAGCTGATATTGGTCATTATGAAAGCGAACAATTCACAAAAGACATTTTTTATGAGATAGTTACAAAAAAATTACCTAAATTTGCAGTTCAATTTTCGGAAGTTAATACAAATCCTATTAATTACATATAGAATATGGCAAAAAAGAACAAAGAATCTATAGAATTGACTGTTGAGGAAAGACTTCAGAGTCTTTATGAACTTCAGCAGACTGATTCACAAATTGATAAAATCAGAACATTAAGAGGAGAATTACCACTTGAGGTTCAGGATTTGGAGGATGAGATTGCTGGTTTAGAGACTAGAATCTCTAATTTGAAAGAGGAAGAGAAGGAAATTGAAAATACTAGAGTAACAAAAACTCAGGAGATTAAAGAATCTGAGGCTTTGATTGCTAAGTATACTGAGCAGCAGGATAATGTTAGAAATAATAGAGAATATGATGCTCTTTCTAAGGAAATTGAATTCCAGAAATTAGAAATTGAACTTTCTCAAAAAAGAATCAAAGAGCATACTGCAGAATTGAAAAGCAAGCAGGAAATCACTGAAAGATCTAAAGAAAATCTTAAAGACAAGAAAGCAAATCTAGATGCTAAGAAAAAAGAGCTAGAGGACATCGTTAAGGATACTGAGGATGAAGAGAATACTCTTGCTACAAAATCTGATAAAATCGCTGAAAACATAGATGAGAGATTAATTTCAGCCTACAAGCGAATTAGAGGAAATGCTAG
>Ga0193955_1001271_pt1 | contig 12064 bp, 14 predicted proteins | sample BB_6_MG_FD_140343 | JGI IMG/M metagenome (GOLD analysis project Ga0193955, IMG submission 140343) | Microbial mat bacterial communities from the Broadkill River, Lewes, Delaware, United States - BB_6_MG | ecosystem: Environmental > Aquatic > Freshwater > River > Microbial mats | place: USA... | reverse complement strand
TATATTGATGAAGTTACGGCTTCTACACTTCTACTACGTCCACCAGGTGCTATAAAAGAAGAAAACTTTTTAAAAACGTGTATAAAATGTGGATTGTGTGTTGAAGCATGTCCTTATGATACGCTTTTACTTGCTAAACCAGGAGACAACAAACCTTTAGGTACACCTTATTTTGTGCCTAGAGAGATTCCTTGTTATATGTGTCCAGATATTCCTTGTGTGCCAGTATGTCCTACTGGAGCACTCGATGAAGCTAGTGTAACGACTGATGGAAAACTAGATATAAATATCTCAGAGATGGGACTTGCAGTAGTTGACGATGAGAGTTGTATAGCTTTTTGGGGTATCCAATGTGATGCTTGTTATAGAGCGTGTCCTATTTTAGGTCATGCTATAACTATTGAATATGAAAAAAATGACAGAACGGGTAAACACGCTTTTATGAAGCCAATAGTACATAGCGATGCTTGTACAGGGTGTGGACTTTGTGAGAGAGCTTGTGTCACTGAAAAACCAGCAATATTTGTATTGCCTCGTGAGACGGCAATGGGTAAAGCGGGTGATTACTATATTAAAGGTTGGGATAAAGGTGATGAGAAGCGTCTAGAAGATGCTACTGAGATCAAAACCACAACTGAACTTAGTAATAAAAGTGCTATGGACTCTTTAAATGATTCGGGGGATTTATACTAATGGCAACGCTATGGAACAGTTATAGATACCTTATCTTAAGAAGATTTACACAAATTGGTTTGCTAGTTTTGTATTTTGGTGCAAATGCGTGGGGATGGACTATCCTTATGGGAAATCTCAGTTCGTCTGTATTTTTAGAAGTCATTCCTTTGAGTGATCCTTATGCAGCTCTTCAGATGCTAGCAGCTGGAGCAGTTTTAGCAGCGGATTTAATCATAGGAGCAGTTATTTTAACAGTTTTTTATTTTCTTATAGGCGGTCGAGCTTTTTGTAGCTGGGTCTGCCCTGTAAATATAATTACTGATGCTGCAAATTTTCTAAGAAGAAAGTTAGAGTTCGATCGTGTTCAAGGGGTCAAACAACCTGCATCTAGAAATATACGATATTGGGTATTGGCTCTTAGCCTTATAATCTCAGCGATTATGGGGGTAACAGCCTTTGAATTTTTATCGCCTATATCTATGGTTCACAGAGGTATTATTTTTGGTTTAGGTTTTGGTTGGGCAGCGATGCTAATCATCTTTCTTTTTGATCTATTTGTCCTAAAAAATGGTTGGTGCGGACATATCTGCCCACTTGGTGGATTTTACTCCATCTTAGGAAAGTTTAGTCTAATTAGAGTACATCACACAGTAGAAAACTGTACTCTATGTATGAAGTGTAAAAATGTTTGTCCAGAGCGTCAAGTTCTACACATGATAGGTAAAGAGACTTTACCTGTACTCTCAGGAGAGTGTACAAACTGTGCTAGATGCATAGAAGTATGTGATGATGATGCTCTTGGATTTTCAATAAGAAATCTAGCAAAAAATAAAAAAACGGGAGAGTAAAATGAAATTAATAAGCAAAGTAACAGTTGGTTTATTTACTGCAACGCTTCTATTTGTTGGTTGTGGCAACGATGCTACACCTGCAACTCAAGAAGTAGTTAAACCTACTATTTCAGAAGAGTCTTTAGGACTTAGAAAAACTAACTTGTACGCAGAAGGCAGTGAAACGGTTGGAGATAAAGCTAACTACTTAACAGCAGCAGCAGGTAGTGGGCATAAAATCAAAAGAGCATTCCAAGATGCTCCACCAATGATTCCTCACGATACGGAGGGAATGTTGCCAATTACTATAAATGACAACCAATGTACGGCGTGTCACATGCCAGAAGTTGCTGAATCTATGGGGGCTACACCACTTCCAAGTTCACACTTTATGGATTTTAGACCAAAAACTGCAATGGGTGCAGATGGTAAAATGACTAAAAATGGAAAAGTTCTTAAAAATACAACTAATGAGACTAGAGAAGATATCTCAATAAAATCTACTGGTTCAAAATTAGCTGGTGCAAGATTTAACTGTTCACAGTGTCACGCTCCACAATCTGGAGATGATTTAGCAGTTCAAAATACTTTTGAACCAGACTACACTAAACAAGATGGTGCGAGTGCATCAAGTTGGAGTGGTACTAAGTTAATGGAAGGTTTAGATACTGTAAATGGTATCTAGTTAATATGCAAAGGAGAGAGCTTTTTAGCTTTCTCTCTTCATCCATAAAAGGTGAAGAGAAACAAGTTAAAGAAATTATTTTAAGACCTCCATATTATGAGGATATATCTCTTTTTCATAAAGAATGCATAGAGTGTGATGCACCATGTAGCAATGTTTGTGAAGAAGATATTATAAAAATAGCGAGTGATAAAACTCCTTATTTAGACTTTTTACATAGTGGTTGTACCTACTGCGATGAGTGTGCTTTAGCTTGTCCTCACGAGGTATTAAAACTAGAGTTTAAAAAAGTAGTAGATGCAGATGTTATAATAAACAAATCAAAGTGTATAAGTTGGGATGGGGTTATGTGTTTTTCATGTAAAGACCCCTGCTTAGAAGATGCCATAGAGTTTAAAGCCATGTTTATGCCTAGCATCGATATGAGCAAATGCACAGCCTGTGGTTTTTGTATAAGTAGATGCCCAACTTATGCTATAGAGATAGAACTTAAAAAGGAAAAAGATGTTTTATAGACTTCTTATTGCATTACTTTTAGTTAGTAACTTAAATGCAGCAAAAATCAAACAACCAACACAGAGTATGCAGACAAGTGGATTTGTAGTGGATTTAGTAGCTAACAAGGGCAAACTATATTGTGCTACAGATGCTAGTAGTGTTGATATTTTTGATATAGAGAGTAAAAAACTAATAGAAAAAATTAAAATTGAGCAAATAACTGATTTTATGGGAGATATAATAGACTCTAAAATCTACTCTGTAGATGTTTTAAATGATAAAATTATGATTTTGTCACAAGCAAAAAAAGGAGCAAGAAGGGTACATATATATAAAGATAAAAAGCTTGAACTTATCATACCATATACAGAAAAACTCTTTATAGCAAAAGCAAAATTTATAAATGAAGACACTATTTTACTAGGACTTTTAAGCAATGAAATAATCTCTTACGATATTAAAAAGAAAAAAATAAACTACCAAGTCCAAGTATCTCAATCAAAATTTTCTGACTTTGTTCTTATCGATAACAATAGCAAAGTTGTTGTAGCGGATGAGAGTGGTAATTTAAAAATACACAACACAAAAGATGCATCTTTTGTAAAAATGCTAAGTGGTCAAAATCTAGACAATGTGTTTCAAGTCGATAGCAAAAAAGGCATAGTAGTAACAGCTGGTCAAGATAGAAAAACAGTAGTTTACAATCTTAAAAATGGTTCACATTTTTTTAAATCTGCCAAGTTTATTATATATAGCGTCGCTATATCTCCAGATGCAAAACTAGTTGCATATTCAAATGATGAGCAAAACAATGTAGAGATATTTAAAATCTCAACACATAGTAGCATCGGTCATTTTGGAGGTAACAATGGAACAATATCAAAGATTCTTTTTTTAAATGAAAAAGAGTTTTTTATAGGAAGCGATTCGACAACTCTTAACTATTATAAAATCAATTAAAAGGAGATTGTATGCAGTACAATATGAGTGAATTTTTATTTGAAACTGAAGTCCCATCGGAGGAGATAATAATCTCTAGAACTGATTTAAATGGTAATATATCTTATGCAAATGAGACATTCTGTGAGATAAGTGGATATGAGAGTGATGAGTTATTGGGTAAACCACACAGTATTGTTAGACATCCAGATATGCCAAGTGCAGTATTTAAGGAGTTGTGGGAAACACTTCATAACAATGGTCAATGGAGGGGTATTGTTAAGAACTTAAGAAAAGATATGGGTTATTATTGGGTTGAAGCAATAGTCTCTGGTGTTTACAAAGATGGTAAGTTAGTTGAATATAAATCTATCAGAAGCCCAATTAGCCAAGATGAAAAGATTGAACATCAAAAAATGTATGATAAAATGCGTCAAGAAAATGGCGAAAAAACAAGAAAAATAATTTACGAATAACAAAGGAATATAGTATGAATATATCAAGTATAGTAGTTAAATGTCTGCCAAAATATGTAGAAGAAGTTGTAGAAAATCTAAAGAGTTGTGAAGTTTGTGATTATCACTTACATGATGAAGTTGGAAGAGTTATTATTACCATAGAAGGCGAAGGCGTTGAAGAGGAGCTTAAAAAACTATCAGTTATAGAAGCTATACCTCATGTAATATCAGCTGATATGCAGATGGCTTATAGCGAAGATGAGTTAGATGAGCATATGGAAGTTATCAACAACACAGATGCAGTTCCTAAAATGTTAAATGATGACACAATTGATCCAAAAGATATTGTTTATAATGGAGACTTAAAGAAAAAAGACTTAGAAGGATTTGCAAAGTCTTTTAACAACTCTTCAAAAGGTGAAAAATAGATGTCTGTAGTTTTTGAAGCGGTTATAAAGGTTGATGATAAACTAGATTGGTTTATAGAGTTAAAAGATACGGTAGTTGATAGAACTCATAACTGTTTAGACATGGATGAGTTTTTACAAAAGATTGAAGATTTTGGTGCTGATTATGGCGGTCATATTGATGAAGTGAAGTGGAGTAAAGATGAAAATGTTTCTCCACAAGCTATGGACGAGATAAGAGTCTTAATGGCAAAACATCAACAAGAGATAGAAGATGCAAAAGAGGAGCAACAGAGTTGATTGCAAAAGCTATAACTACAGATAAATACTTCGATGCAAAAGAGATACAAGAGCATCTAAAAAATGTAGAGTATATTTTAATGGCTTCAGATGCACCAAAACATTTTAAAGATACTCCTATACACTTTACGATTTTTTTAAATACAGATGAAGATCTTCCAAAAGATATTCAAGAAGCAGTTTTAAATAAGTTCTTAGAAGACAACTCTATAGGTAAACCTGCTGAACTTATGAGCCAACTTATGCCAGTTGGTTTTTCAATGAGCCAACAAGATACTGCAATGCCACTTCTTTTAGTAAAGCCAGAAGATCAAAGAAGCATACCTTATGCGGTAATGTTTGTTATGGATTTTTTAGCTGATTCTGAGAATTTTAATGAAGCTAAACATGAAGCACTAACAGGTTGGACATACTCTTACACTCAAGAATAACTCTCTATATCTTGAATGGTTTTAGCGATTTGACTAGATAGATTTTTATGAGCTTTTTTAGTAACTAAGATATCATCTTCTATTCTAATCCCTATGCCTCTAAACCTCTTTGGTACGCTCTTGTCATCTTTAGATATGTAGATGCCAGGCTCTATAGTTAAAACCATACCTTTTTTTAGAGCTATCTCTTTGTTGTTAGCATCTAGATATGGAGCTTCATCGTGAACATCAAGCCCCATCCAATGACCAATACCGTGCGGATAGTACTTTTTATGTTTTTGTTTTTTTATAAGCTTTTTGCATCTGCCATCTAAAATGCCAAGTTTTATCATCCCTTTTGTGAGAAGTTTCTCAGCTTTTTTCTGCAAGTCAGTTCTTAATACATTTGGTTTTATCATCTTTATAATTTTTAATTGAGTCTCTAAAACCATGTTATAAAGTTTTTTTTGTGCATCGCTAAACTTAGCATCTACAGGTATAGTCCTAGTAATATCACTCGCATAATATTCATATTCACACCCTGCATCTATTAAAATCAACTCGCCACTAACCAAAGCTTTGTTATTTGAAATATAGTGAAGTGTATTTGCACTATCTCCACATGCTACTATGGAAGTGTATGCATCGCTGTATGCACCATGCTTTTTAAAGTTATACTCTATAGATGCTAAAAGCTCATGCTCGTTTTTATCTCTTTTATCAAACTTCATTGCTTCATGGTGAGCTATTTTTGTAATATTTATAGCTTTTTTTATAAGTTTAATTTCTGATTTTGATTTTACAAGTCTCATATTTCCTATAAAGGGTGAGATGTCTTTATGGATTTTAATGTTTTTTTTCAAAACATTTTTAGCTTTTGGTATCTTTTGTTTAAAATCATAATATAAATATTTTTTCTTTTTAGAGAGTTCTTTGATACTTTTTTTAAAATCTTTACTAACAATTAGATCATCAACAAGAAATCTTTTTTTAGCTTCTTTTTCACCTAATCTTTTTCCATTCCAAAGCTCATAAACTTCATCTTTATGTTGAACAAAGAGTATGGTTCTTATCTTTTTTTTGCTCTTTATTATTACAAGAGCTGAGTTATCTTCTTTAAAACCTGTAAGATAGTAAAAGTTGCTGTTTTGTCTATATGGATAGTTTGTATCGTTTGAACGTGTTTTATTTTTAGCACTAAATATAATTGTTAAAGAATTAGAAGGTAATTTTTTTGCTAAAACATCTCTTCTTGTTTTGTACTCTTTTTCTTTTATCATTTACAAACTCCACTTAAAAACTCTAAGGCTTGAGTAAGAACATCCTTAAGTGCTTTGTTTAGTCCATCTACTCCACCAGATGCATCTAAAGAGTCTATCTCTTGTTTGGAGCTAAATGTTTTACTAGCTACAACTTTGTTTGTTTCATAATCCAAAAGAGTAAAACTGATAGTAGCTTTAGCATAAGAGCTATCTAGTTTTTTTGAGTAGTACTGCATAAAGTCTTCTATATCTACTTCCAAGATAAGGTTACTCTTACTTCTGGACTTAGAACTTTGTGTATTTTTAAATATTTTAGACTCTCTTAGTACTTTGACTATTTGAGATGTTATCTCTTGGTTTGGAGAGTCACTCCATTGTGCTTGAGAATAAGAGTAGATGCTATTAGGGTCTTGCATATATTTCATATTTAGAGACATAAGCGAACTTGAACTAAATGCTTGTGAAACTTTTAGTGTCTTATCTTTGCATCCACTAGATGCATAGCTGTTATTTAACTCTTTTAATGAGAGTTTATACTCTGTAACAGCTGGTTTTGTAGTAGAACAACCTACAAACAAAAACAGAAGTAAAGTTGCAAAAAAAACTTTTATCATTATTTTTCTCCTGGACCTTTTTTAATAGCCTCTTTTTTAAAGAGTATATCACTTGGGCTTCTCTCATATTGATTTATTACACCTTCTACTCTTATCATCAAATATTGTAACTCAACAAGAGTGTTATTCATCGTAGGCAATACATCTTTTGATATATCTTTTATGTTAAATTGTCCGCTCTTAACTGCAAACTTAAACTCATCCATAGCCGCTTTAATGCCCATGTAACTCTTCATAATAGACGTAAAAGTCTCAGCGATTTTGTTTTCCCAAGCGACACTATTATCTACAAAGTTTTCTATTTTTGGCATCATTGCATCTATCTTTTTTGTAGCGTTGTTAAAATTTTTTATGGATGAGTGCAAATCATCTATTGCCTCATCGCTCATTAGCTTATCCATCTGAGTCATAAACGAAGCAGTTGACTTTAAAAACAAGGCTATCTGTTCTTGATTTTTCTCATCTAAAAGCTCTTCTGTTCTGCTAAGTGTTTTAGATAGCTTTGTAGAGACACTTCCAAGAGATTTCTCAAACCTCTCAAAAAAAGATGCTTCTGTCTTTATAACAGGATATTCTTCGCCCTCTTTAGCTACAAGTTTTGCCGCACCATTATCGCCTAAACTAAGGTTAATATAACTAAGTCCTGTAATTCCTTGTGAGGTTAGTTTTGCAACTGTTGTCTCTTTTATAGGTGTGCTTTTTAGTATAGTGATTTCAACTTCAACCTGTTCTGAATTTTTTGGATTTATTCTAAGTCTTGTTACTTTACCAACATCTATACCTCGATATTTTACAGTAGCATCTATGTTTAATCCAAGAACAGACTCATCAAACAATATATTGTACTTTTGAGTCTCTTTATCTGCTGAGGGCTTTAGCAACCAATAACTAAAAGCTATCATAAGAGTAAAACCTACAAGGACAATAAAACCAATAAATGTGTAATTAACTTTGTTATTCATATATTTTTATCCACTCTCTACACTTTAAAGTGTATTACATGGAGTTCACTCCTCTAAAAAATGTCTGTACAAAATCACTCTTAATATCTTTTATATTTTCTAAGTCGCCTTCATATATTATTATTTTTTCATCTATAATTGCAACTCTGTCAAGTGTATCATAAATTGATTTTAAATCGTGTGAAACCATTACAATAGTTAAGCCTAAAAGTTTTCTAAGCTTAAGAATGAGAGCGTCAAACTCTCTTGCTGAGATAGGGTCAAGTCCACTTGTTGGCTCATCTAAAAAAAGGAGCTTAGGATCCATTGCCAAAGCACGAGCAAGAGCTGACTTTTTCTTCATACCACCGCTTATTTGGGATGGATACAAAAGTGCATCTTCAGATTTTAATCCAACTAGGTTAATCTTGAACTCTACTATCTCATCTATCATTTTTTGTGAGAGGTCTGTGTACTCTTTTAGTGGTAAAGATATGTTCTCTTTTATATTTAAAGATGAAAAAAGAGCACCAGCTTGAAATAAAACACCCCACTCTCTTCTTAGCTTTTGAGCCTGTGCTTCTTTGATAGTGTTTAAAGAGTTTCCCAATACATCGATGCTGCCACCATGAATCTCTTGCAGCATTACCATCTCTCGAAGAAGAGTTGTTTTTCCGCATCCAGATGGTCCAAGAAGTCCGTAGATTTCACCCTCATTTATACTAAGATTTAAACCATCGTGAACTACTCTATCGCCAAAAACAGTCCTAACATCTTTTACTTTTATCATACTAGACATTATATCCCCAAGTTTGTAAAAAGTATTGAGAAGATTGCATCGCAAACTATAACTGCAAAAATGGCTTCTACAACACTTTTAGTAGTGTTAAAACCTATGCTTTGAGTATCATCTTTTACCATCAATCCTCTATAAACTCCAATAGATGCTATAAGAAATGCAAAAAATGGACCCTTGAATATACCTATAAAAAAGTGCTTAGCAGCTACTACTTCATTTAGTCTCTCTATAAACAATTGAGCAGAGATGCCTAAGTCTATATGTGCAACAAGAATCCCACCAAATATGCCCATAATATCTGCTATAAAAATGAGAATAGGCATCGTAATCATCAAAGCAATTATACGTGGCATTACCAAAAACAGATATGGGTCAAAGCCCATAGTTCGCATAGCATCTAACTCTTGTGTTATTTTCATTGCACCAATTTGAGCTGTAAAAGCTGAACCACTTCTACCAGCTATTACAACTGCTGTCATTAGAGGGGCTAACTCTCTAAATATAGAGATGCCAAGCATATCCACTATAAATATATTTGCACCATATATCTTTAGTTGATATGCTGATTGATAAGCGACAACAAGACCTATTAAAAAACTCGTTAGTGCTATAATACCGATGGCTTTTACAGCACTCTCATTCATTTCAAAAATTATCTCTTTGTATCTAATATTTTTGTAGGATTTGAAATAACTCAATTTTGTAACAAATAACTTTCCAACAAAAGAGATAAATGAGATGAAACCACTGTAGTAAATATATACTAATTCTCCCACATAACTTAAAATATTTTTTTCTTTAGCTTTAGGAATGGGACGGGAAGTTTTTTTTGACATCTCTACCAACTCTAAAGTATCAAGTATATCTCTATTTTTTGTAATAACATTGGAGTTGATATTTTTTTGTGTAAGCTTTTGTATTAGTGAGTTTATAAAGATAGATGCTGTAGTATCAAAGTAAACTACATCTTCCAAATCAAAATCAACTTCTTTAACTTTTGAAAAGTTGATTTTATCTATCTTCTTTTGGTAAGAAGTGATGGTATAGAGTGTAAACTCTCCTGAAAATTTCAAAGAGAGTTTATCGTTTAAAAATGAGTGTTTAATTAAAAATCTCTCTCTAATAACTTATTAACTTTTAATATAGTTATAATTCTATCTTCTTGTTTTCCAACACCATCTATCATGGTATTGTCTCCATTGATTGTGTCAGGAGCTGGTCCTATATTTGATTTTTTAATTCTTATAGCCATTGTTAATCTATCTATAACAAACCCAGCTACATCGTCATTGTCTTTCATAACTATAAAACGAGTTTCATCACTATGTTTTTTATCACTTAAACCAAACTTTAATCTAAGATCGATTAGAGGTATAACAGCTCCACGAAGATTAAAAACACCCATTACATACTTAGGAACTTGAGGTACTCTAGTCCAAGTAAATGGTTTAATAATCTCTTGAATTGATAAAATAGGCACAGCATACTCTTCTTCACCAATAATAAATCCAACTAATTGAACTATATCATCTGATTGGTCTAAAGACTCATCTTGCTGTTGACCCTGTTTGTTTATAATTTGTTTTAATTTTTCACTCATGATAAAAACTCCGATTTAAAGTTAACATTTCTTTGAACTACGCTAGATAGATAATCAGCAGAGTAAGGCTTAGTTATATATTCAACCATTCCAGACTCAACACCTCTCATACGGTCTGATTTTCCTGTACGTGATGTAACTGCTATTAGTGGCATATTTTTATATCTGTTATATTTTTTAATCTCTGTTGCTAAAGTATAACCGTCCATTCTTGGCATCTCTATATCTATAAGCATAGCATCAAAGTTATGATCGCCTTGCTTTAGTGTGTTTAGTGCTTCTTGTCCATCACCCGCTTCTACTAAAGTCATTCCCGTCTCTTCAAGTGATTTTCTCATAATCATTCTGTCAGTTTTGGAGTCATCAACTATCATAATAGTATAATCACTCGCTTTTGTTTTTTCTTGACTTACAGCACCATCTCCACTTCTATCTGCAATCATCGCTGTTGCTTTTACATTTTTTGCCATATCCATAAGAGCCACTACATCAACAATAAGTGTAACACCACCATCACCACGGATAGTAGCTCCTGCGATACCTTCAATGCCTTTTAAGTACTCACCAAGAGATTTGATAACTATCTCTTCTTGACCAACAAGTGAGTCAACTATAAGTCCAAGTTTTTGAGCACCAAGACCAAGAACAACAACATAAGCGTGTTCACTAGAGTCTAAGATACGCTCTACTTCAAAAATATCTCCAATATGTACAAGAGAAAGAACATCATCACGTAGTCTCATAACCGAGCGACCCTCAACAGTATAAATCTCATCTTTTGAGATTCTAACAGTCTCTAAAACTGATGAGAGTGGAATAGCATAAGCCTCTTCTTGAACACCAACAAGTAGAGCTTGAATAATAGCAAGAGTTAGAGGAATTTTAAGTTTTATGCTACTTCCTACGCCCATTTCACTATCTATGTCTATAATACCATTAACTTTTTCGATATTTGTTTTTACAACATCCATACCAACACCACGACCAGAAACATTTGTTACAGATGCAGCGGTTGAAAAACCTGGTTTCATTATAAGGGTAAATGCCTCTTTATCACTCATATTATCAGCTTCTTTTTCACTGATAAGACCTTTTTCTAATGCTTTATTTTTTAGTACCTCAGCATTCAGACCTTTTCCATCATCATCAATCTGAATAACGATTTGGTTTCCTTCATTGAAGGCTTTAAGCGATATTTTACCAATTTCATTTTTTCCAGATGCTAAACGATCCTCAGGAGTCTCTACACCATGGTCACAAGAGTTTCTAATAATGTGAACTAGCGGATCACCAATCTCTTCAACAATTGATTTATCAAGTTCTGTGTCTTCACCTTTTATCTCTAGTTCTATTTTCTTATTTAACTCTCTTGTTAAATCACGAATCATTCTAGGGAATTTATTGAAAACCTTTCCAATAGGAAGCATTCTTGTTTTCATTACAGCTATCTGAAGGTCTGTTGTAACTAATGAAACTATAGATACAACTTGGTTTAACTCTTCTAAAAACTCTTCACCCTCGTATCTCTCTTCAACATCATCATTTATCTTAATAAGTCTGTTTTTAGCAAGAACCAACTCACCAATTAGATTCATAAGGTGATCAAGTCTTTTTACATCTACACGAATAGTCTGCTCAACTGTAGC
>Ga0193955_1001268_pt1 | contig 12089 bp, 10 predicted proteins | sample BB_6_MG_FD_140343 | JGI IMG/M metagenome (GOLD analysis project Ga0193955, IMG submission 140343) | Microbial mat bacterial communities from the Broadkill River, Lewes, Delaware, United States - BB_6_MG | ecosystem: Environmental > Aquatic > Freshwater > River > Microbial mats | place: USA... | reverse complement strand
GGGCCACAGATATCGGCATATACACCACCCATATCAGCCAGAACGCCAATCTTTACCTTACCGTCAGAAATACCACCAGCCTGAACACCGGAAGCAACTGCAACAGAGGCAACAACAGCGCCCAGCAGGGTTTTCTTCAATGCTTTCATATTAACTCTCCTGAAAAGGTTTTTTATTTTTATTGTCGATCAAGATATGGGCGTTCAACCAATGTCTATTTGCTGTTTTATATAATGCAGCAGTCATTGGCGTTCGCACTTACTCCTGCTGCACGAATGCAAACAGGAGCAATATCCATACTTATACACCCAGATAAGTATTCAGCAACTCGGTTTTTGATTCGAGTTCATCTTTGTGAATCTCTTCCATAATCTGGCCGTGATCCATCACATAGTGACGATCCGCAATCGGCGCTGCGAAATGGAAGTTTTGTTCAACCAGCAGGATAGTCAGGCCACGTCCTTTCAATTTCTGAAGCACTTCAGCCAGTTTCTTGACGATAACCGGAGCCAGACCTTCCGTAATTTCATCCAGCAACAGAATGTTAGCGCCGCTGCGCAGGATACGCGCCAACGCCAGCATTTGCTGTTCACCACCGGACAAGCGTGTTCCCTGACTCATACGACGTTCGTACAGGTTTGGGAACACCTCATAAATTTCTTCAACCGACATGCCATCACTGCGTACAGTCGGTGGCAACATCAGATTTTCTTCAACGTTCAGGCTGGAGAAAATACCGCGCTCTTCCGGGCAGAAACCCACACCCAGATGAGCAATCTTGTGAGCGGCCAGATCAATGGTCTCATGACCGTTGATGTTGATGCTGCCCGTGCGGCGTCCAACCATGTTCATGATGGAGCGCAAGGTTGTGGAGCGACCAGAACCGTTACGTCCCAGCAGAGTCACCAGCTCACCCTGCATCACGTGCATATCAATGCCGTGCAGAATGTGCGATTCACCGTAGAATGCGTGCAAGTCGCTGATGCGCAGTTTTTCGTTACCAGAAGTACTCACGCCGTTTTCTCCTCTGAAGCCTTCTCTTCACTGGCCGCCTGTTGCTCTTGCTCTTCAAGCTCATCAGCAGCCACACCCAGGTACGCTTCTTTCACACGAGGGTCAGCAGAAACCGTTTCATAATCGCCTTCCGTCAAAATCGCACCGCGCTGCAGTACGGTAATGCGGTCAGCCAGCTTGGATACCACGTGCAGGTTATGTTCAACCATCAGGATGGTACGATCCTTGGCAACCTGAAGAATCAGGTCGGCGATCAGATCCACATCTTCGTGGCCCATGCCCTGGGTAGGTTCATCCAGCAACATCAGCTCAGGGTCAAGTGCCAGCGTGGTGGCAATTTCCAGCGCCCGCTTGCGGCCATAAGGCTGGTCAACGGTGATGGAGTGAGCATGATCCTGAAGGCCTACAGATTCCAGCAACTCCATGGCGCGGCCATTGAGTTTGTCGAGAATCTTTTCAGACTTCCAGAAATGGAAGCTGTTGCCTTCCTTGCGTTGCAGAGCCACTCGCACGTTTTCCAGAACCGTCAGATGCGGAAAGACCGCTGAAATCTGGAAGGAACGCACGACGCCCTGATCGGCAATTTCTGCCGAACGCATCTGGGTAATATCATTGCCGTTAAACATGATTTTACCCGATGTAGGAATCAGGAATTTGGTCAGCAGGTTAAAAACGGTGGTTTTACCCGCACCGTTTGGCCCTATCAGCGCATGGATAGTGCCCCGCTCGACATTGAGGTTTACATTATCGACCGCTGTGAAGCCTTTGAACTCCTTCACCAGATCAGTCGTTTGCAGAACGTAGTCAACACTCATGCAGAATCCGAGCCTCGCATTTTTATTTTTATTGGGGCAGTTGTACTGCTCTGTAATAAACGCCGCTATCGGCGATGCTGGGGACAAACCTAACAACCGAGACTAAGGGAAGCCAAGTACTACTTTAGTCTAAAAAATCAGTAAAAACCCTAATAAAAAGCGGAAAAGTGCTGCAATTTCAGCAAGTTAGCGTTGAATAGACCCCTCCGCAAAAAGTAAAGGACATCCCTGATTGATCTTTACGTAAACGTAAACTTTGGTTAATCTCAAAACTCAACCAGAAGAGTGAACAATGAACTCAGGAAAAACCTATTCCATCAGCGAGCTGGCAAAAGAATTTGACGTCACGACTCGCAGCATCCGTTTCTACGAAGATCAGGAACTGCTGTTCCCGTCCCGACGTGGCCAGACTCGCGTTTACAGCAGTCAGGATCGCGTACGGCTGAAGCTGATATTGCGAGGCAAACGCCTTGGCTTTTCACTGGCGGAAACGAGGGAATTGTTTGCACTCTGGGATGAGACCACCAGCGGCAGTGAAAAGCAGTTACATCTGCTGCTGGTCAAAATAGAGGAAAAACGGGCTGAACTGGAGCAACAGCTCAACGACATTGCCATGATCCAACTGGAACTGGACAGTGCCGAAGCCCGCTGCAGGGAAACGCTGGCCGAATTGAATGACGGCGAGCAAGCAGAAAAACAACAACAAACCGAGTAAGGCCGCTGTCTGTGCGGGTCGCAGGCCGACAGGCAGCCTTCATTGATGACCAACGGGTGACCCTATGATTTCACAATACTCAGGATTGAACTTCGGGCTGGGCGAAACCATTGATATGCTGCGCGAGCAAATCAACAGCTTCGCCGCTCAGGAAATTGCGCCACGCGCAGAAGAAATCGACCAGAAAAATGAGTTTCCAAACGATCTGTGGCGCAAGTTTGGCGACATGGGACTGCTGGGCATTACCGTCAAGGAAGAATACGGCGGTGTTGAGATGGGCTACCTGGCGCACGTGATCGCCATGGAAGAAATCAGCCGGGCATCTGCCTCTGTTGGTCTGTCTTACGGCGCGCACTCCAACCTGTGTGTCAACCAGATCCACCGTAACGGTAACGAAGAACAGCGACAGAAATATCTGCCCAAGCTGATCAGCGGTGAGCACATCGGCGCACTGGCCATGTCCGAGCCAAATGCCGGTTCTGACGTTGTATCCATGAAACTGCACGCCCGTGACAATGGCGACCACTACTTGCTGAACGGCAACAAAATGTGGATCACCAACGGCCCGGATGCCCACACCTACGTAATCTACGCCAAGACTGACGTCAAAGCAGGTCCGAAAGGCATCACCGCCTTCATCGTTGAGCGTGATTACCCTGGCTTCTCCCGTCACCAGAAACTCGACAAGCTGGGTATGCGCGGTTCCAACACCTGTGAGCTGGTGTTTGAAGACTGCCCGGTACCGAAGGAAAACATCCTCGGTGAACTGAACGGTGGCGTTAAAGTCCTGATGTCCGGCCTCGACTACGAGCGTCTGGTACTGTCCGGCGGCCCACTGGGCATCATGGAAGCCGCGATGGACATCGTGATTCCTTACATCCGTGACCGCAAGCAGTTCGGCCAGTCCATTGGTGAGTTCGAACTGGTGCAGGGCAAGGTTGCCGACATGTACTCCATCATGAACGCCTCCAAAGCCTACGTTTACATGGCTGCTCAGGCCGCTGTACGTGGCGAAGCATCTCGTAAGGATGCTGCAGGCTGCATCCTGTACACCGCTGAAATGGCGACCAAGATTGCTCTGGATGCAATCCAGTTGCTGGGTGGCAACGGTTACATCAACGAGTTCCCGACAGGCCGTCTTCTGCGTGATGCCAAGCTGTATGAAATCGGTGCAGGCACCTCCGAAATCCGCCGCATGTTGATTGGCCGCGAACTGTTCCTGAATAAGTAACACGCGCAGCCACAGACCCGGAGTCCGGTTCATTCATCGAGCCACCGGGTCTGATATCCGGGAGTTGCCGCTCTGGCACTCCCCCGACTCGAATAACAACAGGGGAACAGGATATGCCAATCCTACAGAGCAAGATCAATCCGCGCGCGGAAGATTTCAAGGCCAACCATGACGCCATGGCCGACGCCGTTGCTGACCTGCACGACAAGATTCGCACCATCGAACAGGGCGGTGGCCCGAAATACCAGGAACGCCACCTGTCACGCGGCAAACTGCTGCCACGCGAACGCATCAATGCCTTGCTGGACGAAGGCGCACCCTTCATCGAGCTGTGCCAACTGGCGGCCTACAAGGTCTATGACGACGACATTCCAGCCGCTGGTGTGATTGCCGGTGTTGGCCGTGTCAGCGGTCAGGAATGCATGATCATCGCCAACGATGCCACGGTAAAAGGCGGAACCTACTACCCGCTGACCGTGAAAAAGCACTTGCGCGCCCAGGAAATTGCCGAGCAAAACCATCTGCCTTGTATCTACCTGGTGGACTCCGGCGGTGCCAACCTGCCTCAGCAAGACGACGTATTCCCGGATCGTGACCACTTCGGTCGCATCTTCTACAACCAGGCTCGCATGTCCGCCAAGGGCATCCCGCAAATCGCGGTTGTGATGGGTCTGTGTACCGCTGGCGGTGCGTATGTACCAGCCATGGCGGACGAATCCATCATCGTGCGCAATCAGGGCACCATCTTCCTCGCTGGCCCGCCGCTGGTAAAAGCGGCGACCGGTGAAGTGGTTTCTGCTGAAGACCTCGGGGGTGCCGACGTGCACTGTAAAGTGTCCGGTGTTGCCGACCATTACGCCGAGAACGATGCCCACGCGCTGCAGATTGCCCGCACCTGTGTGTCCAACCTGAACCGCAAGAAAAACCTCGGCGACCTCAACGTTCGTGAGCCAAAAGCGCCACTGTACGACGCTGATGAAATCTACGGCATCGTCGGCACCGACCTGAAGAAGCCCTTCGATGTGCGCGAAATCATCGCCCGTATCGTCGATGGCTCTGAATTCGACGAATTCAAAAAGCTCTACGGCACCACGCTGGTCACCGGTTTTGCCCATATCCACGGCTACCCGGTTGGCATCGTTGCCAACAACGGCATCCTGTTCAGTGACTCAGCCCAGAAAGGCGCACACTTCATCGAACTGTGCTGTCAGCGCAAGATTCCTCTGTTGTTCCTGCAGAACATCACCGGCTTCATGGTCGGTCAGAAGACCGAATCCGAAGGCATCGCCAAGCACGGTGCCAAAATGGTCACCGCCGTGGCCTGTGCCGACGTGCCCAAGCTGACCGTCCTGATTGGTGGCTCCTTCGGTGCCGGTAACTACGGCATGTGTGGCCGTGCCTACAGCCCGAACTTCCTGTGGATGTGGCCAACGCCCGTATCTCTGTGATGGGTGGCGAGCAAGCGGCTGGCGTACTGGCGACCGTGACCCGTGACAACATGGATCGCAAGGGCCAGGAATGGTCTGCCGAAGAAGAAGCCGAATTCAAAAAGCCGATTGTTGACCTGTACGAACACCAGGGTCATCCCTACTACGCCAGTGCGCGTCTGTGGGACGACGGCGTGATCGATCCAGCCCAAACCCGCGAAGTCATCGCCATGGGTCTGGCCGCCTCACTGAACAAGCCGATTGGTGACACCAAGTTCGGCGTGTTCCGGATGTAAGGAGGCGTTATGACCACAAACAATTCAACCTCACCAGCAGCCACCGAACAGGTGTTGCTGGAACAGGATCAGCACGGCATTGCCCACCTGATCATCAACCGCCCTGAAGTTCACAACGCTTTCGATGACAGCGTGATCGAACAGTTGATCGGCAAGCTCGAAGCCGTCGACCAGGACAGCAGCGTGCGGGTACTGGTACTGCGTTCCAACGGCAAGAACTTCTCTGCCGGTGCCGACCTCGGCTGGATGAAGCGCATGGCCAAAAACAGCCATCAGGACAACATGGAAGACGCCGGTCGTCTTGCACGTCTGATGGAAGTGCTGAACAACCTGTCCAAGCCGACCATCGGTCTGGTACAGGGCGCAGCCTACGGCGGTGCCGTGGGTCTGGCCGCCTGTTGCGACATCGTGATTGCGACCGAAAGCAGCCAGTTCTGCCTCAGCGAAGTCAAGATTGGCCTGATGCCCGCCGTCATCAGCCCTTACGTTGTGCGGGCCATTGGCGAGCGCCAGTCGCGCCGTTACTTCCTGACGGCTGAAGCCTTCAGCGCGGCAGAAGCCCGCGAATACGGTCTGGTACACGACATCGTGCCCAGCGCCGATTTGCTCGACGACGCCTGCAACCGCTTTATCAAGCAACTGCGTCGCAACAGCCCGCAAGCCATGAACGCGGCCAAAGCACTGATCTTTGCGGTCAGCAGCAAGGTGATCGAGCAGCCGGTGATTGAAGACACCACCCGCCGTATTGCCGATATCCGCGTCAGCGACGAAGGCCAGGAAGGACTGGGTTCCTTCCTTGAGAAGCGCAAGCCAAACTGGATTCAGGAGTAAGCGACCATGTTCAACAAGATTCTTATTGCAAACCGTGGCGAAATCGCTTGCCGCGTTATTCAGACGGCACACCGTCTGGGTATCAAATGTGTCGCTGTCTATTCCGAAGCCGACGCCAACGCTCGCCATGTTGCCATGGCTGATGAAGCTTTCCTGCTCGGCCCTGCGCCCAGCACAGAAAGCTATTTGCGCGCTGACAAGATCATCGAGATCTGTAAGCAATCCGGCGCTCAGGCGGTGCATCCGGGTTACGGCTTCCTGTCCGAAAACACCGGCTTTGCCGAAGCACTGGAAGCCAATGGCATCACCTTTATTGGCCCACCGTCTTCGGCCATTGCGTCCATGGGTTCCAAGGCCGCCGCCAAAGAGATCATGTCACACGCTGACGTACCTCTGGTGCCGGGCTACCACGGCGATGATCAGGAGCCTGCGCTGCTGAAAGCCGAATCTGAAAAATGCGGTTATCCACAACTGCTGAAAGCCGTGGCCGGTGGCGGCGGTAAAGGCATGCGCGTGGTCAACTCGCTGGACGAGTTTGACGAAGCACTGGTCTCCGCTTGCCGTGAAGCCAAGAACGCCTTTGGCAACCCGGACATGCTGATCGAACGCTACCTGACCCAGCCACGTCACGTCGAAATTCAGGTGTTCTGCGACAAGCACGGCAACGGCATTTATCTGGCCGAGCGTGACTGTTCAGTACAGCGTCGCCACCAGAAAGTCATCGAAGAAGCCCCGGCTCCGGGCCTGTCTGATGACACCCGCAAAGCCATGGGTGAAGCCGCCGTTCGTGCTGCCCAGGCCATCGACTACGTCGGTGCCGGTACGGTTGAGTTCCTGTACGACGTTGACGGCTCGTTCTACTTCATGGAAATGAACACCCGTCTGCAGGTCGAACACCCGGTAACGGAAATGATCACCGGTCTGGATCTGGTGGAATGGCAATTGCGCATCGCCGCTGGTTCCGAGCTGCCGATGCAGCAGGACCAACTGGTGCTGCGTGGCCATGCGCTGGAAGCGCGTATCTACGCCGAAGACCCGGACAACGACTTCCTGCCCGTCACCGGCAACCTGAAGTACCTGCGCACTCCGGCTGAAAACGCCCACGTGCGGGTCGATACCGGCGTTATCGAAGGCGATGAAGTCAGCATCTACTACGATCCTATGATCGCCAAACTGATCGTCTGGGATGAAAACCGCGAAGCGGCCATCAACCGCATGGTGCAGGCGCTGGAGGATTACCGCATCGCCGGTATGACCACCAACACCCGCTTCCTGCGTAACCTGGCCGACGCTGCGCCATTCCGCAATCAGGATCTGGACACCGGCTTTATCGAGAAGCACCGCGATCTGCTGTTTGCTCCGGCGCGTCTGAACCCGCAGCACTGTCTGGTTCTGGCAGCGGCCTGGTTCCTGGAATCCAGCCGTGCCAACAATGCCGTGCTGGGCGATGCCTGCTCACCGTTCTCGGCTCAGAACGGCTGGCGTCTGAACCTGCAATACGCCCGTCCAATGACGCTGATCGAAGGCGCAGAAGACAATTCGCACGCACTGAGCATCCTGGAACAACAGGGCCAGTACGAAATCACGCTGGACGACGCGACTTACCGCGTGTCTGCCGAGCTGGAAGGTGACGACACTCTGCGTGCCGTGATCAATGGCCACCGTCTGACGGTTCACTGCCATCAGGATGGCGACAACCTGACGTTGTTCCATGAAGGCGAGCAGTTCGCATGTCGTCAGCACCGCGATACTTTCACCGAAACCGAACAGTCTGGCGATGCCTCTCTGGCCGCTCCGATGAACGGTTCTGTGGTTGCGGTACTGGTTGAGAAAGGTCAGCAGGTCAGCGAAGGCGAGACACTGGTGATCATGGAAGCCATGAAGATGGAGCACAGCATCAGCGCGCCATACGACGGCGTGGTCGGTGAGATCTTCTTTGACCAGGGTGATCTGGTGAACGAAGGTGCCGAACTGGTTGCTCTGGATGCCTCAGACAGCACGGCGGAGGGCGAGTAATGGCAATGCCGGACTCACTCCCCAAGTCTGTCCGCATTGTGGAGGTCGGTCCTCGTGACGGCCTCCAGAATGAGCCAGGCGACATCATCCCGACGGCGGTCAAGGTCGAGCTGATCAACCGCCTCGTGGATGCCGGACTCAGCTACGTGGAATCCGCCAGTTTTGTGTCGCCCAAATGGGTGCCACAAATGGGCGATGCCACCGACGTGATGCAAACCGTTGAACGCAAGGCCGGTGTCACTTACGCCGCCTTGACGCCCAACCTCAAGGGACTGGAAGGTGCGATTGCTGCCGGTGCCGATGAAGTGGCCGTGTTCGGTGCATCGTCGGAGTCTTTCACGCAGAAGAACATCAACTGCTCGATCAAGGAAAGCCTTGAGCGCTTTGTTCCTGTGATCGAACGTGCGCGTGAAGCCAACATCCGGGTACGTGGCTACGTCTCCACCGTCATGGGCTGCCCATACGAAGGCGATATTGCTCCGGCACAGGTTGCCAGTGTCTGTCGTGACCTGTACGACATGGGCTGCTACGAGATCTCGCTGGGCGATACCATCGGTGTCGGTACACCCATCAAGGCCAAGACGATGCTGGAAGCCGTTGCAGCAGAAATTCCGGTTGAAAAACTGGCGGCACATTTTCACGATACCTACGGGCAAGCGCTGGCCAACCTGTACGCCGTGATTGAAGAAGGTGTTGCGGTGGTGGATACCTCGGTGGCCGGTCTGGGCGGTTGCCCATACGCCAAAGGGGCATCTGGCAACGTTGCCACCGAAGACGTGCTGTACATGCTGAACGGTCTGGGTATCCAGACCGGCGTTGATCTGAACAAGCTGGTACAAACCAGCCACTGGATCACCGCGCAACTGGGCCGCTCCAACGGTTCCAAAGTTGCTTTGGCTCTGGGCTGCGAATAACGCCCTGTGGCGGCGGGGCCAGATCCCGTTGCCCAATTCGCCCGCTGCCCGCAGCGGGCACTGACATGGATATAAAAAACAGTCGTCAAATAACAAGAATAACAACGAGGTACACAGGAAGATGAAGTCTCAGCCCGACTACATTACCGCACTGGATTTGCCCCTCCCGGAGCGCGACCAGCTCCCTGAGGAATATCAAAAGTACTTTGCGGTCTGTGATGACAAGCTCGGCATGGTGCCCAATGTTCTGACCGCCTACAGCCAGAACGCAGCCCAGCTCGATGTGTTTTCAAAATTCTATAACGAGCTGATGTTTGGCGAGAGCGGCCTGACGCCGCTGGAAAAAGAGATGATCGCCGTCGCGGTGTCATCCTCCAACGCCTGCTTTTACTGCCAGGTTGCCCACGGCGCGGCTGTGCGGGAATACTCCGGTGATCCCAAACTGGGCGAACTGATGGTGATGAACTACCGCGTCGCCGACCTCTCCGAGCGCCATCGCGCCATGCTCGACTTTGCCGTCAAACTGACCGAAACCCCACACACCATTGTTGAAGCCGACCGCCAGGTGCTCAGAGATGCCGGATTCAGTGATCAGGACATCTGGGACATCGCCAACGTGGCCGGTTTCTACAACATGACCAACCGCGTCGCCAGTGCGGTGGACATGCAGCCCAACCCCGAATATCACGCCCTGCATCGCTGATGGAGAGCCGGATTTCAGGAACCACAATCGCACACCCGGAAAACTTGCGGTCTCCGGGAACCTGTCGCAACAAAAATAACAGACCAACAACAGGGTAATAATCATGACCAAGCCCAACAAACAGCCCAGCTACACCAGCGGCATCAGCACCACCCCACTGATTGGCATGACCATCGGTGACAAGTTCGACGAAATCGCCGCTCGCTACCCCGAGAACGATGCACTGATCGTGCGTCACCAGAACCTGCGTTACACCTACGCCGAACTGCAAGAAGCCGTTGACCAGGCCGCTCGTGCGTTCCTGGCCGTCGGCGTCAAGCGTGGCCAGCGTGTCGGCATGTGGTCGCCCAACTGCGCCCAGTGGACGATTACCCAGTTCGCCACGGCGAAAATCGGTGCCATTCTGGTGAACATCAATCCGGCTTACCGCTTGCACGAGCTGGAATACGCCCTGAACCAGTCAGAAGCCACTTATCTGGTCACCGCCGACAGCTTCAAAAGCTCCAACTACACCCAGATGCTGTACGAGCTGGCCCCGGAGCTGAAAAACTGCGCACCGGGCGAACTGAACTCCGGCGCACTGCCGAACCTGAAAGGCGTCATCAACCTGGCGGCTGAACCGCTGGATGGCATGATGCGCTGGGACGATTTTGTCACCCGCAGCTCTGAAGTCAGCGCCGAACAACTGGCGGATGCTCAGGCTGAACTGCAGTTCGATGACCCGATCAACATCCAGTACACCTCTGGCACCACCGGCTTCCCGAAAGGCGCGGCGCTGTCTCACCACAACATCCTCAACAACGGTTTCTTCGTTGCCGAGAGCATGAACTTTACCGATCAGGATCGTCTGGTCATTCCTGTGCCTCTGTACCACTGCTTTGGCATGGTGATGGGCAACCTGGGCTGTATGACTCATGGCGCTACCATGATCTATCCGGGTGAAGGTTTCGAGCCACAAGGTGTTCTGGAAGCCGTCGCCGAAGAGCGCGCCACCGCCCTGTACGGCGTACCGACCATGTTCATCGCCGAGATGGAACATCCGGGCTTTGAAGAGTACGACGTGTCCACTCTGCGCACCGGCATCATGGCTGGCTCCATCTGCCCGGCGGAAGTGATGAAAGCGGTTAACTCCAAGCTGAACATGAAAGAAGTTCAGATCGCTTACGGCATGACCGAAACCAGCCCGGTTTCTACCCAGACCGCTGCGGACGATCCGTTCGAGAAGCGTGTTACCACCGTAGGCCGTACCCAGCCACACCTGGAAACCAAGATCGTTGATCCAGCGACCGGCGGCGTGGTACTGCGTGGCGAAGTGGGCGAGCTGTGTACCCGTGGCTACAGCGTGATGCTGAAGTACTGGAACAACCCGGAAGCCACCGCTGGCTCCATCGACGAAGCGGGCTGGATGCACACCGAAGATCTGGCCACCATGGACGAAGAAGGCTACATCCAGATCGTAGGCCGTATCAAAGACATGGTGATCCGTGGCGGCGAGAACGTCTATCCGAAGGAAATTGAAGAATTCCTGTACACCCACCCATCCGTTTCTGACGTACAGGTAACGGGCGTGCCGGACAAGAAATACGGTGAAGAACTGATTGCCTGGGTGAAACTGGCACCGGGTGCCGACGAAGTGAACGAAGACGACCTGCGTGCGTTCTGCAAAGGCCAGATCACTCACTTCAAGATTCCACGCTACTTCAAGTTCGTGGATGAATTCCCGATGACCGTGACCGGCAAGATCCAGAAGTTCAAGATGCGTGAAATCTCCATCAAGGAACTGGGTCTGGAAGACGAGAAGTAGTCGTTCCAGCAGCGGGTTAGCGATAGCTGACCCGCCTCTCGTTCCCATGCTCAGGCATGGGAACGAACTCCTCACATCAAACACCTCAACAATAACCACAAAACCTCCAACTACCGTCCCCGGAGCGCTCAAACTCGACACCCCATTGCGCGTTAACGGTCAGCCCGGAATAAAACAGGGCCAGTTCGTCCAGACTCTCCATTTCCAGCCAGACCAGCTCATAGCGGTGCCCTGTCTCGGCAAATCGTTGCTGACACAGCGGCAATTCAGCAACCGTCTGATTCAATGCAGGCAACGCCATCAACAAGGCCTGAATATCAGCC
>Ga0193955_1001266_pt1 | contig 12093 bp, 15 predicted proteins | sample BB_6_MG_FD_140343 | JGI IMG/M metagenome (GOLD analysis project Ga0193955, IMG submission 140343) | Microbial mat bacterial communities from the Broadkill River, Lewes, Delaware, United States - BB_6_MG | ecosystem: Environmental > Aquatic > Freshwater > River > Microbial mats | place: USA... | reverse complement strand
TTTGCAATGGATAGTAAAGATTTGGCATCAAATAATGCAAAAGCTCAAAATGCAATTTTAGATTTCTTATCAGGTAAAGAAACAGAAGGTGAACTTAGTCTAAAAGATATAGGATATGAAGGTAAACCTATAACTGAACTAAGCCAAGATGAAGCTTCTGAACTTGTATCTGATGAAGGTTTTTTTGGAGTTGAACAAACTTCTCAAAGAGTTGCAAACTTTGTCTTTAATTTCTCTGGTGAAGATTTAGAGATTTTAGAAAAAGGGAGAGAGGGTATCGTCCAAGGTTTTGAAGAAGCAAAAAAAATGTGGGGAGATGAGTTACCTCAAATTTCTCATGATACACAAGCTAAAACTTTAGAACTGATTGATGCAAGAATTGCAAAACTTAAGGGTACTGACACAAACCTAGAAACAACAATGGGGGGGAAAAACTAAAAGCCCTTAACTAAAGGGCTTTTGAAATTGTCTATATCGTAATCTCTTTAATATCAGCAATCTCTTTAAATGAATTATAAACTGTACCAATAAGATTTTTTCTATTTGTTTTAATTTTTATATCTTCATGATTTACAAAAACATTATTAAAAAATGCATCTAATTCTGGTTTTAAACTAAATAGTGCATCAAGTTGTTCATCGTATGTAGTATATACAGTTTTTGAAATTTGAGAATATTTTGTAAATAAAACTTTCTCTTCCTCATCTTCAAATAAAGAAGCATCTACTTTTAAAACAGCACTCTCATCTAAATCTTTCACTATATTTGCAACTCTTTTAAAAGTATCACTTACATTTTTAAAATCACTACTATTTACTAAAGGATTTAATGCTTCTATTTTTAAACTTGTATTAAAAATATCACCATCTGAGTTACTATTTAAAACAGCTTTTATAACACTAGGATTTACTTGATTAAACAGTTTATAAAGTCTTTCATTTAAAAATTCTGTTAATTGAGACTTATCTAATTTAGGATAATTTTCTAACGAAGCATCAATAATCGAAGAGATATCTAAATTGAGTTTATGCTCTATACATATTTTATAGATACCTGCTGCTGCACGTCTAAGGGCAAATGGATCACGACTTCCTGTTGGAATCATCCCAACACTAAATAGTCCCATCAGATTATCAAGTTTATTTGATAAAGAAACTATACAAGAAAATGTATTTGATGGTAATGCACTATCTTCTCCATCTGGAAGATACTGTTCTTTTAATGATTTAGCAACTAAATCATCTCTACCCTCTTTTTTCGCATAGTAGTAACCCATAAGTCCTTGAAGATCAGTAAACTCATAAACCATATCCGTAAGTAAATCAGCTTTACTTATCATCACTGCTTCATTTAAAAGTTCTTTTTCTTCATCCATATCAAACTTTGTAGCAATTATATCTGCTATTTTTGCTTCTCTTTCACACTTGTTATACATAGAACCTAAACCATCAACAAAACTCACTTTTTTCAGTCCTTCATTTTGTAATCCATTTTTGATATCATTTTTCCAGAAAAACATACCATCGGCTAGTCTTGGTCTAAGAACTTTTTCATTTCCTGCGATAATATGTGAAAAATCTGTCGTATAAGAGTTTGAAACTACGATAAATTTATTTGTAATTTTTCCATCTTTATATACTGCAAAGTAACGCTGATGTTCTTTCATAGAACCTATGATTACCTCTTCTGGTAACTCTAAAAACTCTTCATCAAAATTTCCAAGTTGTGCAGTGGGATACTCAGTAATAGCAACTACCTCATCTAGTAACTCTTCATCAATTTCAATAGTGATATCATTTTCTTTTTGAATTTGTTCCATTTGCTCTAAAATAGTTTTTCTTCTTTGCTCAGGATACAACACAACACCCTGTTTGTCTAACTTACAAAAATAATCCCCAGCAAAATCAAATGAAAATGGTTCATAAGAAACCATTCGATGCCCAAAACTCTCTTTTTTAGATTTTACTCCATAAAGCTCACCATCAATAACATCATCACCTAATACAATACTTAATCCTCTAATAGGTCTTATAAAACTATCAGTTCTACTACCCCATCTCATAGATTTTCCAAAGTTAAGTTTTGAGATAAATTCATTTACCATAGCACTTAAAAGCTCGCTTGATTTTTTACCCTCTACAGTACTTTTATAGTATAAAAACTCTTGTGCCCCTTTTGTATTTCTTTGCACTTCTGAAAGATCTACCCCACATTTTTTAGCAAAACCATGTGCAGCACCTGTAGGCTCACCATCTTTATATGCAATATTTACAGGAGCTCCCCAAAGTTCCTGTTCCTTATCATCTTGAACTACTTTAAATTCTCTATGCCAAAAAACTAATCTTCTAGGAGTATAATAAAAGTTAAACTCACACAGTAAATCATTTGATTCTAATATCTCAGCCCATTTTTTTTCAATATTTGGTAACTCTTTTAAAAATGGAATCGCTGGTAATTCTTCAACTACAATCTCTACTAATAATGGCTTAATCATCTATTTATTTTCCTCTTCTTTGTTAGTTTCTAAGTTTTGTTCTAAATTCTTTTTTTCTATTTCGTCTAGTTTATCTTTATGTTTTTTTACTTGCGTTTCGTTCATACCACGTAAGAAAACAAAGAGAAGGTATGCCATACCTCCCCATACTATTACGTTTACTATCTCTGTCAAATTTATTTCTCTACTTTATATTTAGTTTTATATATTATTTTATCTAAATTTGACTTTGGAGATAATAATACTAAAAAAATCCCTTAAAGAGTGTTTTTTGCATTATATTCTTTTATAGAAGAGTTTACTTTTTTGATAATCATTTTTTGTATTTCCCGTAACCATTTTTTTGGTTCTATATATTTTCCTATCGAACTATTTTCTTTTTTAATTTCATCATAATTATTTAAACCCTCACAAAATGAATTTTTAATAGATACATCTAAATTTACTTTTACTACACCTGTATTAATCATCTCTCTTATCTCTTTTTTAAGACAATAATCCCCATCAAAAACTAAATTAAGTGGTTTTGATTTTAAACGTAAACTTTTTTCTATCATTTTTTGCAGTTCTGAAAATAGTAACTTTTTGTCAAGTAACTCTTCATCTAAAAAAGAAAATGAAACCATAAAATTAGGAGATATTTTTTTAAGCTCTTCATAGATATTAGATAATTCATTTGAATAAGCATACTTTATATTTAGTTTTATCTCTAAACCCATTCCTATTTTTGATGCTTTTTTAAGATATTTTTTTGCTATTTTTATAGAATCTGCATAACTCTCTTCACTTACATCAATTGCATAAGAAGAATACATTGCTCTTCCATTTTTTTTATAATAATCCATCCCAATCTCTAATAACTCATTAATCCAATCTAAATTTTTAGAACTGACATATTCTGTAGTCAAAACTACTGGAATTTTATAGGAAGATGCAACAGTATGTATATGGTTTGCCACATTTATTGCACCTAAAATACTCGCATCATTTTTAGAAATTTTTCCTGCAAACAACTTTGCATTCTCTTTACTGATTTGAACTATAATTGAAGAATTTGAATTTGAAGCAGCTTCTAAAACTGCGTTTATTGAGTCTGCATTAATTACATTTATACAGGGTATTGCAAAATTGTTTTTTTTACTATATTCAAATATTTTTTGAAATACATTTCCTTGTACGACACCTGCTTTTACTACTTGTGATAATCCCATCTATTTTCCTGTATGTTTATTAAAAAATTTGGCGATTTTACTAAAACACAGTGTCCTTTTGGTTACATTTCACTATAAGTTGTATTTTGTACTTTTTATGTATAATTAATTTATATACTGTTAAAGGATTTTTTATGCAAGAGTCGTTTCATTTTACTTCAATTAATTTATTTACAGATAACTATGAAGGCGTTACAATAGATAGTTCAACAATCCCTACTGATATATCTATCTTTGAAAAAGAACTTCTTAATATACTTGATAACATCACAAATAAAAGACTTTTATGGATAAAATTATCTATTGTACAGTCAAACTTCATTCCATTGCTTACAAAGCATGGTTTTATCTTTCATCACTGTAATGAAAAAGATATCACTCTACTAAAAAAACTTACAATTGATCCTATTATTCCTACTGCTAGAAATCACACATTAGGTGTTGGAGTCGTAGTAATAAATGAAAAAAATGAACTTTTAGTGATAAAAGATAGAATAGGAAAAAGGTATAAACTACCTGGTGGATATATTGATGATGATGAAAATATCTCAACAGCAGTTGTTCGTGAAGTAAAAGAAGAAACTGGTATTGATGTAGAGTTTAGTTCTATTATTGCACTTGGCCATTTTAAACCTCTTCAATTTGGAGAATCAAATCTCTATGTAGGGTGTACAGCAAAAGCACACTCAAGCCAGATTAATATCATTGATGATTATGAAATCATAGAGGCTAGATGGATGGATTTAAAAATCTTTCAAAACCATCCTGACATACTATTATTTAATAAAACCATTGTAAATACAGCCATTAACAATGATGGTTTTGAATTTGAACATATTGAGATGTTCCAAAATAAAAAAATAGACTATGAGTTATTTTTCTCAAAGAGAAACAACTCCTAATTTATAATATCAATATCAACTAATTCAATCCCTATACAATCTTTTTTAATCAACTTTTTTGTCGTTGCATCATCTTCTGCAAGAGAAACTAAATCTGCAAAATCATTTTTAGATGCTTCAAACTGATACAGCTCTTTTTCTGTTTCAATTTTTAGTTTACAATCACTATTTTTAAATGCAAAACCTATATTTCTAATCCCTTTTGCAAATTCACTTTTAATTACTTTTGCCACTTTTTCATTTTCTAATAATTTATCAATTGTAATCTCTAAATTAAAATCTGTTTTACAAAGTATTTTATACGTCACCATTATTTTACCATCCATCATTTTCTATCCTTTTTCTTTATTAGTTTCATAAACCAATACAAAATTATAACGAAAAGTTTATTTATTTTATCAAAAGATTGCATAATGCAATGGAATTAAAAAACACTTTTTGTTCCAATAATTGGAACAAAAAGTATAATTTACTTGACTTTTGTTCCATATAATTGTATAATAACGGATAAATTTAAGACAAGGATTCAAATGACAGCACCACAAGTAAAAACAGCCCCGAGTTTAAGAAAAATGGAAAGCGATTTAGAAGTGAACAAAACTACATTGCATAACTGGAAACAAAACAGACCAAAATTATTCGAATTTATAATTGAGTCTTACCAAGATAGAAAAGCATTAAAAGAAAATATTATGTTTTTAATTGATCAAAAACAAAAATTAGAAGAGAGAATTAATAAAGAACAAAAAAAAGTTTCTTAGTTCAAAATGCTGACAAAAAAAGGGAAAGTTACTAAATACAAAGTAACTTTCCCTTTTTTTATACTCAAATTTCTAACGTATCTCACAAAAAATGTTACATCATTGTCATATAACTTTTATACAATTAAAGTATATAAAATATAATGGAGAAAAAAATATGGAACAAGAATTTAATCCAAATTATCCCTCAATAGATGATTTACGAAGACAAGCAAAATTTAAAGTACCAGGATTTGCATTTGATTATGTAGATGGTGCTTGTAATGAAGAGTTAAATCTTAGAAAAAACACTGAAGAGATTAGAAATGTAGAATTAAAACCTTATTATTTAAATAAATATGATGGAACATCAATGAAAACTGAGATTTTTGGTGATACGTATGATGCTCCTTTTGGTATCTCTCCAATTGGACTTCAAGGTTTAACATGGCCAGGTGCTGCTGAAATTTTAGCAAAAGCTGCTTTTACACATAATATTCCTTATACTTTAAGTACCGTATCAACAGCTTCAATTGAAAAGATTGCAGAGATAACTGAAGGGAAAGCATGGTTTCAACTATACCATCCAGCAGAAGAATCTATAAGAGATGATATCATGGATAGATGTAAAGCTGCTGGTATTAAAAACTTTATGATTTTAGCTGATACTCCAACATTTGGGTACAGAAATAAAGAGATTAAAAATGGTCTTGCTATTCCACCACGAATGACATTAAAAAATATTTTGCAAATTATGACTTGTCCACATTGGGCACTGGAGACATTAAGACAAGGTCAACCAGAATTTCAAACTTTGAAAAAGTATATGGAAGGTGGTATGGACTTACGACATTTAGCTTTATTTATGAATAAAACTTTTGATGGACGATTAAGTGAAGATAGAGTTAAAAAAATTAGAGATAAATGGGATGGTAATCTTATCATTAAAGGTGTAGCAAGTACAGAAGATGCACAAAAAGCTATAGATATTGGACTTGATGGGCTAATTGTATCTAATCATGGTGGAAGACAACTAGACGCAGGGCAATCAACAATAAAAATGACTGAAGAGATTGTTCAACAATTTAAAGGTCGAATTAAAATCATGATGGATAGTGGGATAAGAACTGGTCCAGATATCGCAAGAACATTAGCAACAGGTGCTGATTTTGCATTTCTAGGTCGTTCTTTTATGTATGGAGTGGGTGCTTTAGGTAAAGAAGGTGGTAATCACACTATTACAATACTTAAAAAACAACTACAACAAGTGATGGACCAATGTTGTTGTGCAACACCATCTGATTTTCCTAATCACTTAATTAAATAAACTCTAATTTCTTAGAGTTTATTTTCTATTCGTAACTCTCTTCGTAACTTTGCTTTTTTATACCTTCTGATATGTACTTCTTCTTTTGGATCTAAAGGTGGTACTTTTGTAGGTTTTCCATTTTCATCTAATGCAACCATAGTAAAAAAACAGGTATTTGTATGACGCACAGTTCGTTTGATAACATTTTCTGCCATCACTTTTATCCCAATTTCCATAGAAGTATCACCAGTATAATTTACCGATGCTAAAAAAGTTACTAACTCACCTACATGAATAGGATTTTTAAAAAGTACTTTATCTACAGATAATGTCACTACATAATGCCCACAATACCGTGAAGCACAAGCGTATGCAATCTCATCAAGATGTTTTAAGATAACACCCCCATGAATATTTCCTGAAAAGTTAGCTTTTTCTGGGGTCATTAATATACTCATTTTTATTGTATTTGAAGAGTTCTCTAACTCATACGGTTCATTTTCTTCAATTTTCAACCACCTCTTTATAAATCACTCCGTCGATTTCATCTAATGCATTTTCAACTATTTCATCGTCTGAATTGATAATAATAAGTATTTTACTATCAAGCATATAGTTATTTACAATATCTTGAGCATTTTTAGCAATATTTTTTTCTACTATAATATATTTTGCCATCAAAGATGAAGCATAAATAACTTCTTTTAAACCATTTACAATAACTGCAGAATTTAAGTTGTTTTCTTGGGAGTATTTTAAAATCTCCATATTAAAAGGATATAAAATTGTAGTATTTGATGAAGTTAAAGATATATCTTTTACAGATGTAACCTTTTCTATACTTTCACAAGCTATATTTTTATCACCAATTAAAATCATGATAAACACTCTTTTGAACAAAAATATTTACCGTTACTTAAAATAGCATCATCTTTTGATGTATATGTACCACATTTTGGGCACTCTACCATTGTGTCAATGATTTCATCATGATTTTTTCTATCTCTTATATCTTTCTCTCTATTTTTTTTAAAAAAAATCAAATAGACTAAAAAAAGAACAATACCTAAAATTAAAATTTTTACTACCATTTACAATTCCTCGTTTTTCATATAGAGATAATTTCTGTGCTCACCCACTTTAAATACTTGAGCGTTCTTTACATTGGCATCTTTTATCTCTTCATCACATAAACTTCCTTTATAAAAAAGGTATTCAGTTGTATCATCTTTTAAATGCGAAGTTAATTCTAAAAGTAAAGTTGTATTTGTAACCGCCCTACTTGTAATAATATCAAATGTATCATCTTCTAACTCTTCAATTCTTTTTTGTTCTATAAAAACATTTTCAAGTTTTAAAGCACTTTTTACAAAATTTAAAAAGGCAACTCTTTTAGCTCTTGGTTCAACAAGTACTACTCTAGCTTCTGGTCGTGCGATAGCAAGTAACATACCAGGATACCCAGCACCTGTTCCTACATCTGCTAAAGAGTTAAACGGGTTCAAAAATTTCAATGGATACACACTATCAATAATATTATTCTCAATCTCTTCATTTTTAAGAGAAGCTGTTAGATTATGAATTTTACCCCATTGTTGTAAAAGTGCAATATATTTATCGCACCTATCATAAAACATATCATCAAATAATAAATTTATTTTTTCTAATTTTTCTTTTAACATTGTTATATATATCCTACACTTTATACTATTTTATCGTGTATAGTACTGTAAAAGCTATGAATTTTGGATAAACTATGCAGTAATATTATAAGAGGATAAATAATGCCAAATTATAGAATTACAAAAACAAACTATACCGAAGATTTAAGTGTGGATATTTTTAAAAAGCTTAATATAAAAGTGGTGAGAAATAATCAAGATAACAATACTACAGCAGTTGATTTAGTCAGTGAAAATGGAATTAAAATTGATGTTCAATACTCTCAAAATTTTGCAAGATATGGGGACTTAAGACTTGATTTTGTCTCTGCATATTCTCATAATGGACAAATAGGTTTGGGATACTCAAAAGAAGAACTCTTCAATTTATTTGAGATAAAATATGGATATAAAGTAAATAAAAAAGGGAAATATTTTCAAGACGACTATTTAGATGCTGTAATCATTCTATTTTATGATAAAGAGTTAATCATAGAAAAAGCAGATATATTTTATGAACCTAATACTATTTTGATTATGACAAAAAAAGAGTTAATGAACTATCTTCATACTTTTAAAGAGATTTGCTTACAAGCAACAAAACTAAATATAAAAGCTGGTTTGGGAGATACTCATGGTTCTGCATTTATACCAATAAATGTAAATCATCTAAGAGCAAATATTAATTGTGCTTATGGAGACTTAGCATATTTAAAAACTATTTCTAAAGAGATAAAAAATTATTTATCTTGCTAATTATTTAGTAACCTATCTTGTGCAATAGTAAAATACTCTTTGCTTAATTCAGTACCTAAATAGTTTCTATTGAGTTGCTTTGCTACTAAAAGATGTGTTCCACTACCTGCACAAGGATCAAAAACCATATCATTTTCATTTGTATTATCAAGAATAAGTTCTTCTATTAGTTTATGGTTTTTTTCAGTTGGATGTAATTTACTTCGTCCATTTGGATACTTAAATACACTGTTTTTACAATGGGCATTAAATGTTTTAGCACCACTTTTTTTAAACCATACTGCCATCTCCACACCACTTAAATATACATATTGTCCATTCATAGGACTAGGATTTGATTTATGCCATATTACAGGACGAACTGTCCCTTTTTTTGAAGCAAAAAATGCATATATACTACTAAACTGCTCTTTTCCACAAAAAATTACTATACTATTTTTTGTTACTCGCAATACTTCCTCTAAAAAAGTAGCTAAATCAAAAGTAATAATATCAGCTTTTCCTTTATCAAGATTTCGTAATCCATTACTTTGTCTATTTACTGCATCATAAGGTATATCTGTAAGTGTAAAATCTACGGAGGCATCTTTCATTGTAGACATACTTTGTATGCAGTCATCGTTATATAACACTAGAACCCTTTATGTTTAGAGAATATGATCCATTTTTTCTTTTTTTATTCTTAAATAGTTACTATTCTCTTCTGTAAGTCCAACTTGAACAGGAACTTGTTCTACTATTTTAGCTTTAATCCCATTTAATTTAGCAGGATTATTTGTCATGAGTTTGATTTTTTCTATTTTATAATAATCAAAAATAAAATCTACTATTTCATACGTTCTTTGATCTGAAGCAAATCCTAGTTGATGATTTGCTTCTACTGTATCGTATCCTTCATCTTGTAAAGAATACGCATTTACTTTATTAAAAAGACCTATATTTCGCCCTTCTTGACGTAAGTATATAACCATGCCTAAATTATTATTTATAAAATCTAGTGCATAGTTCAACTGCGCTTGGCAATCACATTTTATACTACCTATAGCATCACCCGTTAAACACTCACTATGTATTCTAACTGTTGGTACCTCTTCTAAATCTTTTGTAAAAATCACTAAGTGTTCTTTCGCTTCATCACTCTGTTTTTCTTTAAAAGATTGTATTAAAAAATCACCATGAACTGTTGGTAATTTAGCAACATTTGAAACTTCGATATTGTTCATAAATATTTAATCCCTATTTCGTTAATATTAGGCCAATAATATCCAAAAAAGGTAAATAAAATGTTTAAAAGATTTAGAAGATTAAGAATTAATGAAACTTTAAGAGATCTGACAAGAGAAACAGTAGTTAATCCTACAGACCTTGTCTATCCTCTGTTCGTTAGAGAAGGGGCAAATATAAAAGATGAAGTATCATCTATGCCAGGTGTTTACCAAATGTCGATTGATGTTATTGTAGAAGAGTGTAGATATATAAGAACATTGGGATTAAAAAGTATTATTCTTTTTGCTATACCAGATGTTAAAGATAGTGTTGGAAGTGAGTGTTTATGTGAAGACAGCATCATAAGCAGAACTATAAGAGCAGTAAAAAAAGAGTTCCCAGATATGTTTGTTATAACGGATCTTTGTTTTTGTGAGTATACAGACCATGGACACTGTGGTATTTTAAGCGAGGATGAAACAGTAGACAATGATGCTACTTTAGAACTCTCAGCACAACAAGCAATAGTACACGCAAAAGCTGGCGTAGATATGATAGCACCTAGTGGAATGATGGATGGTATTATTGAAACATTAAGAACGGCACTTGATGAAAATGGATATGAAAATCTGCCTATTATGGCTTATAGTACAAAATTTTCAAGTGGTTATTATGGACCTTTTAGAGATGTTGCAGAATCAAGTCCTAGTCATGGAGATAGAAATATGTACCAAATGGATCCAGCAAATAGACTAGAAGCAATTGAAGAGTCTTTAGAAGATGAGCGACAAGGTGCAGATATCCTTATGGTGAAGCCAGCCCTTGCATATTTAGATATCGTAAGAGAGATAAGAGATAATACAAATCTACCATTAGCAGTATATAATGTGAGTGGCGAGTATGCTATGATTAAAAATGCAGGTCTACAAGGTCTTATTGATTATGAAAGAGTAATGTGTGAAACACTTCTTGGTTTTAAAAGAGCTGGTGCTGGAATTATTATCACATACCATGCAAAAGAGTACTGTGAGCTTTTAAAAAAACAAACTCTTGAACAATATAACTAGATTATTCTAGTTATATTATCTCTTATATTTTAAGTTTATATACTTTAGATAGTGGGCTTAAAGTAATTGGCTCAAATAAATTCTTATCATAATTTTCCAAAACAAAAAGCTGTATATATGTTGAGTTATACATTTTTTGATCTACTACTAAAAATTTGTTGTAATTTTTCATATAAATTACACTTATAGGTGATGTAGTATCTATAGTTTTTTCTCTTTTTTGTAACTTACCATTTGGATCATAGTATGTAAGAATAAAATTATTTATCTTTATTTTTTCTTTTCCTATTGTAATTTTACCTGTATCTTTAAATAATATTATTCCGTTTCCTAAATCTATGTTGTTTTTATTTTGTTTAATATTGTTTGATTCATAAAAAAAGAGTTGTTCTTTTTTCTTTCCTGTCATTAAGTCTCTATTTGAAAACATTGATATAGTAGTTAAAATATCCATCTTTCTATGTGATAAATAAAAATAAATATCTCGTGTTTGGGCTGGTAAATCTATACTTTTTGATAAAGAATCAAGAAAATCATTAGTATTATTAAATCCATAGTCAAGTGTCATTTGCTCTATATTAGAAACACTAGAGTCGCTTTTTAAATCATTTTCACGAAACCTTTTTTCTGTATACTCAACATCAAGTCTTGCCATTTTTGCGGATTTTTCCTGATTTGAAAGTAACATAAAACTAATCGGGAAGTTTATATCTCCACCATGTTTTCCACCATCGCTTAAACTCTTCA
>Ga0193955_1001265_pt1 | contig 12094 bp, 14 predicted proteins | sample BB_6_MG_FD_140343 | JGI IMG/M metagenome (GOLD analysis project Ga0193955, IMG submission 140343) | Microbial mat bacterial communities from the Broadkill River, Lewes, Delaware, United States - BB_6_MG | ecosystem: Environmental > Aquatic > Freshwater > River > Microbial mats | place: USA... | reverse complement strand
AATAATAGGTAGATATGTAATATTCCACCAGCTATAAAAAAATAGTGATGAAAATACCAACAACCCTTTCGCCCCTACTACTAACCTTTTACTTAGTAAAAAGAAATATATTAAAAATGTTATTGGTAAAAATATAAATATAAACTCATAACTGTTAAATAGCATATTTTCCTAAATACCAGTCAATAGTTTTAACTATACCTGTATCAAAGTTCTCATCTGCCATCCAACCAAGTTCATTCTCTAACTTTGTTGCATCTATTGCATAACGTCTATCATGTCCTGCTCTGTCTTCTACGAAAGTTATAAGTTCTTTGTATGACTTTTCTTGTGGAACTTTCTCATCTAGTATTGTACATATTCTATCTACTATTTGAAGATTTGTTCTCTCATTTCTACCACCAATGTTGTAAACATTTGCTTCTTTACCGGTATGGTAAACTATATCTATCCCCTTACAGTGATCAAGTACATATAACCAATCACGAATATTCTTACCATCACCGTAAATAGGAATTGGGTTACCTTTTAGTGCATTTCTTATAATTGTAGGTATTAGTTTCTCATCATGTTGTTTTGGTCCATAGTTGTTTGAACAATTTGTTATAACTGTATTTAGACCATAAGTCTCTTGGTAGCTTCTAACAACCATATCAGAGCTTGCTTTACTAGCTGAGTACGGTGAGTTTGGAGCATAAGGTGTTTCTTCTGTAAACAGATCTTTTGGATCATCACTTAGAGTTCCATATACTTCATCTGTTGAGATATGATGAAATCTACAGTTATTATAGTTTTCTTTGTATGTAAACGGTTTATCCATCCAGTATTTATATGCAACATCAATAAGTGTAAAAGTTCCATTTACATTTGTCTCTATAAATACACCAGGATTTTTAATAGAGTTATCTACATGACTCTCAGCTGCAAAGTGAATTACACCTTGAATATCATACTCGTTAAAGATAAATTCTACCAGTTCACGGTTACATATATCACCTTTTATAAACTTATATCTGGGATTACCTTCACACTCTTTTAGATTATCCAAGTTTCCTGCATATGTTAAAAGGTCCAAGTTTATTAATTTATACTCTGGATACTTTTCTAAAAAGTATGGAACAAAATTGCTCCCTATAAAACCAGCTGTCCCTGTTAATAATATTGATTTCATTAGTTATCTTTCTCCCATTGTTTTTAGACATTCATCTAAAGAGTCTTTCCAGTATGGAATCTCTATCTTAAATTGATTTTTGATTTTTGATTTGTTTAGTAAACTAAAATGTGGTCTTGAAGCCGGTGTTGGGTACTCTTTAGTCTCTATCGGATTCACTTTACACTCTAATCTTGCCATACGCATTATCTCTTTTGCAAAATCATACCAAGAAAGTACCCCTTCATTTGAATAGTTGTATATCTCAACTTCTTCATTATTTATCTTTGGCAGTAATTCTAAAATAGTTTTTGCTAAGTCTCTTGCATAGGTTGGTGTTCCAACTTGATCAAAGATAACACCTAGTTGATCTTTTTCTTTACCTAAACGAAGCATAGTTTTTACAAAGTTTGCTCCGTAAGAACTATACACCCAAGATGTTCTTATTATTATAGAGTTATTTGGATTGATATCTTGCATAGCTTTTTCACCGGCAAGTTTCGTTGCTCCGTAAACACTATTTGGGTTAACAGTATCATCTTCTGTGTATGGTTTATAGTTTTTCCCATCAAACACATAATCAGTCGAGACATGGATTAGTTTAATATTATTATCTTGTGAAATTTGGGCTAAATATTTAACTGCTAAATGATTGATTGCATCTGCATTATCTTTATCATCTTCAGCTTTATCTACTGCCGTATATGCGGCACAATTTATGATAACGTCTATTGAATTCTCAGCTATATAGTTTTTTACAGCATCTTCATCTGATATATCAAGTCTTACCCTATCTGTAAAAAAGTAGTTGTTCTCAAACTCAGAAGAGAGTTCTATAATCTCTGAACCAAGTTGACCGTTTGAACCAGTAACTAAAACATTATGCATAATAATTCACACCATATTCAAACATATCAATTGCTTCACTTAGCTTTGGCTGTACTTTGTCTTTAGCTGAAAGGTTAAGTTCATTATGTGGTATTTTCCAGTCTATATTTATCTCTTTATCATCAAAGGCTATCCCTCTGTCATTCTCAGGTGAGTAGTAATTATCTACTTTATAGGCAAAGATCGTATCATCTTCAAGAACTACAAAACCATGCGCAAATCCGCGTGGTACTAAAAGTTGCTTTTTATTCTCACTTGATAGTTCAACCGCTACATGTTTACCAAATGTCGGAGAATTTTTACGAATATCTACAGCTACATCAAGAACTCTTCCAGCAATTACTCTAACTAATTTAGTTTGAGCAGCAGGAGCTAATTGATAGTGAAGACCTCTTAGTACACCTTTAGAAGACTTAGATTCGTTATCTTGGCAGAAATCTATTTTATAACCTAAAAACTCTTCTAGTTTGTCAGCACGGAAAGTCTCTACAAAGTATCCTCTATCATCGCCGTGAACTGCAGGTTCACATATTACAACATCTTCTATCTCTGTTCTTACAAAATTCATCTGCCAATTCCTCTTGGCTGATTTGCTCTTTGAATTAAGTATTGCCCATATTGATTCTTCTTTAACGGCTCTGCAAGTTCTAAAAGCTGCTCTTTTGAGATATATCCCATCTCGTATGCTATCTCCTCAAGACAAGCTACTTTTAAAGACTGACGATTTTCTATTGTCTGAATAAACTGTCCAGCTTCAAGTAAAGACTCATGAGTACCAGTATCAAGCCAAGCATATCCACGTCCCATTAGTTCTACTTTTAATCTTTTCTCATCCAGGTAATCTTGATTTAGAGTTGTTATCTCAAGTTCACCACGCTCTGATGGTTTAACATCTTTAGCTTTTTTTACAACATCACCAGGATAAAAATACAACCCTACTACTGCATAGTTACTTTTTGGCTCTTTTGGTTTTTCTTCTATAGAAGTTACATTCCCATTATTATCAAACTCTGCTACGCCATAACGTTCAGGATCTTTAACATAGTAACCAAACACCGTAGCACTGTTTTGTTCTTTTGCATTTTTAACTGATTGAGCTAATAATTCAGTTAAACCATGCCCATAAAATATATTATCACCTAAAACTAAACAAGCGTCATCACCATCTAAAAACTCTTCTCCTAATATAAAAGCTTGAGCAAGACCATCTGGACTTGGTTGAACTACATAATCAAATCTCATACCTATATCAGAACCATCACCCAGTAACTCTTTAAACCTAGGTAAGTCATGTGGTGTAGATATTATAAGTACTTCTTTAATACCTGCTAACATCAACACTGAAAGTGGATAATAGATCATTGGTTTATCATAGATAGGTACCAACTGTTTAGATACACCTTTTGTGATCGGATATAGCCTTGTGCCGCTTCCGCCTGCTAATATAATGCCTTTCATTAATTATTCTCCTTAATTAAACCGTTTTTACATCTATATAATTTTTGTTCTATTTTTGTTCTCATCATTTTATCATTTTCTTCCGGTGCTTCACCCCAACTTCTAGTATGATAAAGATGAAATGTATTTGCAATATACCTTACAGATTTATATGTAACTCCAAAATGATTCAGTCTCCAAGACAGGTCAACATCCTCACCGACAGAAGGCGACTTATAATCCTCATCAAAACCATTAATTGTCTCCAGGTCTTTTTTCCAACAAGAAAAATTACACCCTACAAGCATCATCTTTTTTTTCTTTTTAGAGTTTACCTTTTGTTCAAATTTACTACCAGGTTTTAGGTAAATACCTTCTTCAAGATGTCTACCTTTATCAAGTGCCAAAAAAGGATAAAAAAAGATGTACAGTTTTTCAACTAAGCGATATGGTAATATTTTTTTTCTTATTAGTTTACTAAACATTGGTCCAAGTTCTACTCTTCTTCCTGATAAAAATCTATTTTTTTCTGCTAGATTTACATGGTGTTGTATAAATGTTTTGTAAGGTAAGATATCTCCATCTAAAAAGATAAGATACTCACCCTTTGCAGTACGAACTGCATTATTTAGTGCTATATTTTTTCTCCAACCATCATCAACTTGAGATATATGAGTTATATTATTGTAGTCTACATATTTAGACATAAAATCTTTCATCTCTTTTGACTCACCATCTTCAGAAATTAAAATATCAAAATTTTTATATGTTTGAGAAAATAAACTTTCTAAAATTAGTTCTAATGCTTCTGTGTCCTTATATACAGAAACTATAACTGTTACATTCATGTTTATTCTAACCTTTGTTTATATTTTTTAAATTTGAGATAGACACTAAACTGCTGATTTCTATGGGGTCTATATCTCTAATACTAAAATCGTTCTTATCAAGTTTCAACGGATTGACTTTAGAGTCTGATTTTACAACTTTATTTATATCTGTTATATAAGTATTCCTATATTCAGGAGTATTTCCAAATATCGTAATAGATGGTACATTTAATCCCCATGCCATATGAGTTGGTCCGGTATCTCCACCTATAACCAAAGAAGAGTTTACTATTTTATCTTTTAGTTCATCTAGACTCATCTTTGGACATACATCTACATTTTCACATTTAGATGCAATATAATCGGCTGCATCTTTTTCATAATCATTAGCCCAGACAGCTTCTATTTTATACTCTTTTAAACGTGTAGCTAGCTCTGCGAACTTCTCTTTTGGATATATCTTATTCTCTCTTGAAGCACCAAGTACATATAAAATATCGGTGGCATTTGAGTTAGAAAAGCTTGAGTATAAAAACGGTTTTTTCCCTAAAATATCGTCTTTACTAACATCCATATCTAAAGATTTATTGATAAGAGTCACATTTCTGTCTATAACGTTTTTATCATAAGCTATTGAAGCAGTTTTTGTGTAAAACAAAGATGCAATACCCTCACGAATAGAGTCTTTTGAAAAACCGAATATTGTTTTTGCAGATATTAGTCTACTTACAATTGCTGACTTTAATAAACCTTGCGCATCTATAACTATGTCATAATTGTTTTTATGCAGTTTACGTATATTTCTAAGCTCGTGAAAAATTTTAAATTTATCTTTTTTAATAGACTTTAGATTTACAGTGATTATATTGTCTACATGCGGGTTATTTTTTAATATATCTTCAAAGACGCCTTCCACTACCCAGTCGATAGTAGAATTCGGATATTTTTGTTTTATAAATTGCAACACAACCATACTGTGGATGATATCACCCAAGGCTGAGAGTTTAACTATACATATTTTCATCTATTTATTATATCTTTTTAATTATAATACTTTTATGAAACAACCATACACATGGGATAACTATTCCGACCAACCATACCCTTTAAAAGACAAAGTTTACAAAAGAGAGATGAGAAAACGTTCATTAGCATCTATACTAAAGACAATTATCATCTCTTTGTTTGTTTTTCCAACCTCATTTATTATGATGTCATTCATAAAAAACAGAAAAATAGATACAAATTCTTTTTTCTGCTTAGGTATCGATTATCAAAGAGAACCTAAAGAAACTGTCTCTTTGGTAAAAGATTTGAGAGTTAAACATATATTAGTTAGATTAAAACTGTGGGAAATGGATACACTAGATGATCTAAAAGTATTTTTGTCTAATTTTAAAGATGAAAAAATCACTTTAAAAATAATGCAAGATAGAGAACATGTAGAAGATTTAGAGTTATTAAGGGACGACCTAGATACTATCTTTTCAACACTAGGTTCAACAGTAGATATATATGAGATCGGTACAACTATAAACCGTGCTAAATGGGGATTTTTTTCTGTGGATGAGTATAACGCTTTTTTTAAAGTTGCTTATGATTTAAAAAAAGAAAAATATCAAAGTTTAAATATCATAGGAAGCGGTGTAATCGATTTTGAATACCATTTTACCGCTCATACGCTATTTAATTTTTTCAATTACAAATATGACGGGGTATCAGCTCTACTGTATGTAGATAGACGCGGAGCACCCGAAAACACTCAACTTGGATTTTCTGCATCAGACAAGATAGCACTCTTAGCAGCAATGACTTGGCTTAGTCCAAAAACAAAACAAAAGCTGTATTTAACAGAGATAAACTGGCCTATAAAGAACACAGCTCCATATGCCCCTACAAGTGAGAAAGAGTGTGTAGATTTAAATACTTATGCAGACTACATGTTAAGGTACTATCTACTAGCTTTAGCGTCTCAACAAGTTGATTCTCTATCTTGGCATCAGCTTATAGCACCAGGGTTTGGATTGATTGATAATAGAGACGGTTTAAAAAAATATCCAGCCTATCAGACATATAAGACTATGATAAAAAACTTAAAAGATGCTCAGTTTTTAAGACTTGATATTAACAGGGATCACTATATTTTTCAATGTTTAATTAATGATAAACTACTTCAAATTCATTGGTCGTTAAAAACGGAGAAGTTAAATAGAGAAGATAATTTTGAAGTTTACTCTAGAGATGGAGAGATAATAGAAGATGAAACACTAAATATTGGTTCATCTCCTATTTATGTATTTATTAACTAGAAAGAGAATTTAATTCCAAAGTATCCTGATTTATTATATGTATAGTCAACGGATGTATCCTCATAGTTAGTATCTATATTTCTATATCCTATATATAATGAAGCCCTATCCATTAGTTGAGCATATGCCTCTAATCTATAGTCAATATAATCTTTTGCATCTAAAAAACTTAGTGACTGTGGTGCATAACTAGCTGCAACTTTTAATCCAACCGGAATAACTGAATTTGTAGGTAATGTATAAGACAATTCAGCCCCAATAGGTAAAGCCATATAGTCTAAAGTATCTGTAGATGTATATGCAGCCTTTATTCCAAGTCCAACTTGAAAGTTAGTACCCTGAATTTTTTGTTTAACAATAAAATTAAAATTCACATAACTATTTACATCATTATTATCACCACCTAATGAATCATTTTCACCACTACCTTTTAGATAGTAAACACCTATAAAAGTGGTATCAGGCTCAACTGTTGTGTTAAACTGTCCTACATCCAGTTTGACTCCAGCCTCTAAGTCATATTCATTTACATTGATCTCAGCTGTATGCATAGCATATATACTACTCACACTTAACATAAATAAAATTATTTTTTTTAACATTTTTTTCCTTTTTCATATTCTTACAATAATATAGACGAAGCAATATACATTCCATTGATAACTTTATACAAAAAATAACTATATTAAACTATAAAATATTATTATTTGATATTTTATTCAATATTATTTAAGACACAAACCACTATAATATTTTTGATAATTTATCTTAAGGAACAAAAATGAAAAAAATTACTACTGCTATCGTAGCTTTAGGTGCTTGTACAGCTTTAATGGCTGGTGTTAACGCTGGAGCGTGTAAAGGTTGTCACGGTCAAAACTTTGAGAAAAAAGCTTTAGGAAAATCTAAAGTTGTAGCTGAAATGAGCCATGCTGACATCGCTTCTTCACTTAAAGGTTACAAAGCAGGTACTTACGGTGGTCCAATGAAAGGTCTAATGAAAGGTCAAGTTTCAAAATACTCTGACGCTGACTTAGAAGCTTTCGCACAAACTATCGGTAAATAATTTTATCAATTTTCAGACTACCTTTATGGTAGTTTGACTTATCTACTCACTCTTTTTATTCCGGTCTATAATTTTTCTTTAACTCTTCTTTTTTTCTCTCAAGATTAACAGCATCATTCAAATCATCTTCATTATCAAATTTTGCACCGTTTAAAAACTTTTCCTCATCATCAAACTGACCATTTTTAATAGCCCATAAAAATGCTACTAATGCCACTGCACCTAAAAATATTGATGCTCCAAGCATCATAGCAATTACCCAATCACTCATATTAATTCCTATTCCATTTATATCTTATTCTCATAGAATTCCCAACAACAAGAAGTGAACTTACACTCATAGATATAGCTGCTACAAGTGGTATAACATATCCAGCCATTGCCAAAGGAATCGTAATCGCATTATACACTAATGATATTGCTAAATTTTGTTTGATTAATCCAAAAGTTGTAGAAGATATTTTAAATGCATCTGAAAGTGATTTTAGTGAATCATTTAGTAGAACCACATCACTTATATCAACTGCAATATCACTACCACTTCCCATAACTATAGATATATCTGCATTTGCAAGAGCTAGAACATCATTAACACCATCACCAACCATAACTATAGTCTTACCATCTTTTTTTAGTTTAGCGATAAACTCTGACTTGTCCTCAGGTGTTTGTGAATAATAGTATTCCTTTAAACCAACTTCATCAGCTACACTTTTAGCGATCTTACCATTATCGCCTGTGAGCATTATACATGCTACACCTTTTTTACTTAGTTGCTTAACTAAATTCTTAGCATCTTTTTTAACTTTGTCCTTTAATTCGTAAATAGCCACTACCTTTGAATCTATCACAAAATAGAAAATGCTGTTATCACTTCTAAAATCAATATCTATATTATTTTTTTCTAGTAATTTTTTATTTCCCCCAAGGATTGTCTTACCATTGTACTGTGCAACTATCCCTTGTCCAGAAACTTGAGAATACTCATCAAATACTACTTCTTTATCACTATCTAAATACTGCATTATCCCTTTTGAAATAGGATGATTAGAGTTTTTTACAAAAGAAAAAAGTATAGATCTATCAAACTCTTCATATATATGCTCTTTTAGCACTTCAGGTTTTCCAACAGTTAAAGTGCCTGTTTTATCCAGAACAAGTGTATCTACCTTAGCCATAGTCTCAAGCTGTGCAGCTTCTTTAAATAAGATTCCTTTTTTAGTGCCTAAACTGAGTCCTACTAGTGTTGCAACCGGTGTTGCGAGAGCCAATGCACATGGACAAGCTATAACTATTACAGATATTCCTATCATAAAAGATGTCTCAAAACTATGTGGCCATAACCACCATACTAAAAAAGTGATAAAAGCTAATGCCAATATAACACTAGAAAAATATTCACTTAGCTTATTTGCCATTTGTTGGATTTTTGGTTTTTTATTTATTGCACTCTCTAAAAGAGTAACTAAATTTGATAAAGTTGAGTGCTCAAAATCTTTTGTGGTTCGAAAATATACATCTGCATCTATACTAGTAGTTCCACTAACTACACTATCGCCTTTTATTTTGTATATTGGTTCGCTTTCTCCTGTTAAACTTGATTCATCAAAGTTTCCATCCCCCTTAACGATCTCACCATCAAATAAAACACGTTCACCAGAACCTACAACTATAATATCACCGACATTTACATCATCTAGTTTAGATAAAACTATAGAGTTGTCTTTAAAAACTTTTACTTCATTTGGTATATCTTTACCGATAATATCTAATGTATCAGCTGCATTTTTTTTACTTAAAACTTCTAAAAACTTCCCTATTAAAACAAAGGTAATAATCATACTTACACTGTCAAAATATGCTTCACCATCTTCCATAAGAGTAATATATATAGAATAGATATATGTAAGAAGTGCTCCTGTAGCAACAAGCAGATCCATATTAACAACTTTCGTTTTTACACCGTAATATGCACCCCTGAAAAATACCCAACCACTATAAAAAAGCACAGGTGTAGCTAGTACCCACTCTGCAACATTTAAAATAGTTTTAACCTCTTGCGTTATACCTGTAAAATATCCTGCATATTGAGCAACTGCTATCCACATGATATTCATGGAAGCAAAAATAGCAACAGACATTTTTAGATAATATGACTTTCTCTCTTTATTTGCATATGTCTCACCGCTGGCACTGTCATACGCAAATGCATTGTAACCGATTGAGCGGATCACATCTATTATTTGTGAAAGCTTTACAACATTATCAGCCCAAACAATAGTGGCCTTATTGTTTGTAAAATTAATATTAGCTTCTATAACGCCATCCATTTTGTGTAATGCTTTTTCATTCAGCCATACACATGCAGAACAGTGTATCCCTTCTATAACAAGAGAAACCTTTGAAAAACCATCTGGATCTTTTTTTACGTATTGTTCATAAAATGACGGAGAATCAAAGTTAGAACTATCATCTAGTTGATGCATTGGTGGAGCTAGTTTTGTAGAACCTGCTTTATCATAAAAACTATCAAGTCCCTCTTCGCTTAAAAGATGATACACTCCCTGACAACCGTTACAACAAAATCTCAGATCACCTTCTTTGATCATCATATCATTATCAAATTCTAGATGACAATGGTTACAAGCTACTTTTTTAGACAAGTTCAAATTTCCCTAATTCTCTATTTTTTTGCAGTTTATCCCACTTTTGTACATGTCCATTCATACAAATATATACACCATAATCACTTTTTGCATTTAAAAACCCCATAGCCATTCCAAGATTAAACGATGCCTCTACATTATCTATCTCAAAAGGCTTCATAGCCCCAGTTAATACTATCACTCTATCATCAAAAATCTCATCTAAAAAATGCGCAGTTTCATCCATAGTATCTGTTCCATGAACAAGCAAAAACCTGTTGTCTTTTGATTCCATGATTATAGCTGCTAAAATTTTTCTATCATTAATATCCATATCTAGTGAGTCTTTAAACATTACACCAGCCATATCATAATCAGACTCCACATGTGATAATATATTTTCAACAGCCTGTGAATCACAAGGTACTTCAAGTTCACCGTTTAACGGGTTATACCTTTTATTAAATGTGCCACCACTGTTTAGTATTAACATATAAGTTCCTCTAAATTATTTATGACTTTTGTTGCTTTGGACTCTAAAGAAGAGTTGTTTTGATCATATAAATATGTTTTTTCCAAACCAGCATTTAGTCCTGCTTCAATATCTCTTTCTTTATCACCAATCATTATAGAGTTGTTTAAATCAATATCAAATTCACTAGCCGCTTCTAAAAGCATTCCAGGTTTAGGCTTTCTGCACTCACATGTACCAGTTATATCAGGATGATGTGGACAATAATAAACTTTTGAAATATCTATGCCTAATTTTTTAAACTCGTTTATCATCCAGATTGTCAATTCTTTAAAATCATTTTCAGAATAGTAACCGCGCGCGATGCCGCTTTGATTTGTTACAACAAATATTTTATAACCTAAATTTTGGAAATGTTTACAAACTTTAAATATGCCGTCTATAAACTCAAAATCTTCAACTTTATACAGATAATCTTTTTCTATATTAATTACACCATCACGGTCCAAAAACAGTGCTTTAACCATCAATTATTTAACACCATCTCCAAAGATCTCTTTTTCAATTATGTCACATAATATGTGCCCAATTAGTATGTGTGATTCTTGTATACGTGGAGTAGAATTAGATGGTACTATTAAAGCTATATCAGCTTTTTTTGCCATCTCACCACCATCTTTTCCGACAAGTGCTACAGTAAATATATTTTTCTCTCTAGCAGAATCAAAAGCATTTAGTATATTTTTAGAGTTTCCAGAAGTAGATATACCTATAAATATATCACCATCTTGTCCCATTCCTTCTAATTGTCTTGAAAAAACTTTATCATACCCATAATCATTTCCAATAGCGGTTAGATTTGAAGTATCGGTAGTTAATGCTAATGAAGGGATAGATGGTCTATCAAAACCATACCTTCCAACTAACTCAGCTGCAATATGCTGTGCATCAGCAGCACTTCCCCCGTTCCCGGCTAAAATAGTTTTTTTATCACCTCTATATAGTTCTACACATTTCTGTGCTACATCAACGATTTTATTTAGTAAATCTTCATCTTGATAAATAGTTTGTTTTGTTTCATACGAAAGTTTGATTTGTTCTTTTATATAGTTTTTCATAAATATGTCCAATTAAAATATTTAAAATAATAGCATAAATAATATTAGTAAAAAGCGTTGAATATGATAAAAATAAGAATGATTGTAAATAGTTTGTAGAAGAAATAACTTAACTAGGCGGCGACCTACATTCCCAATCCTGAAAGGACAAGTATTATCAGCGATGAGAGGCTTAGCTT
>Ga0193955_1001263_pt1 | contig 12111 bp, 10 predicted proteins | sample BB_6_MG_FD_140343 | JGI IMG/M metagenome (GOLD analysis project Ga0193955, IMG submission 140343) | Microbial mat bacterial communities from the Broadkill River, Lewes, Delaware, United States - BB_6_MG | ecosystem: Environmental > Aquatic > Freshwater > River > Microbial mats | place: USA... | reverse complement strand
TTTAAGTTGGACTGAATACCCCATGCCATCTCCTTAATGCCCCTCTTTTTAATTTTTCAGAAGAGGCGACAACTATCCTGACACAGGGGGCTTTTTAAGAAGCTTCTTTGTCCGTTTGAAAGGTTTTGTCGATGGTCATGTTAAATTGAGCCAAAAATGGTCATTTGGAATTGAGCCACTAGGGAATTGAACAGGGGGGACTTCAAGTCCACTCCCCCCTGTTCAACTTCCCGGGTAAAACCTATGTTAGTGATTTTATCCGGGATGATAGTGGAGCATATATGAAAAAAAGGAGACCATTTTGGAAATTTTGGACCTGCACAGGTCGGGCCTAAGCCAGAGAGCTATCGCCCGAAGACTGGGCATAAGTCGTAACACCGTAAAAAAATACCTTGATGCCCCGGAAGAGTGTTTGAAAAATCCGCCATCATACCATCGGGCAAGCATTTTAGAACCTTACTATGATGCGATCAAAGCATGGCTTGAGGAAGATGGGTATTATACTGCCACCTGGATATATGATCGTCTTGTCAACCAGGGGTATACCGGGAGCTATGAGACCGTGAAGCGTAAGGTTGCTGAACTCAAAAAGCATAAACAGAAAATCGCTTACATGCGCTTTGAAACCGAACCCGGCCACCAAGCCCAGGTTGATTTCGGCGAATTTCAGGTTGAGATGCCGGACGGGAGTATTAAAAAACTGTACCTGTTTTCCATGATCTTGGGGTACTCCCGGAAAATTTATACAGAACTGATAGAGCGATGCGATATGCCAAGCTTTCTTGATTGCCATATCCATGCTTTTGAATATTTTTCCGGGGTTCCGGATCAGATCCTCTATGACCGGATGAAAAACGTATATATCGCCAAGCTGGCCGGAAGGGATAAATTTAATTCAACCTTGCTGGGCTTTGCTGTGCATTACGGATTTACGCCGAAGGTCGCTCCTGCTTATGCCGCCTGGGTTAAAGGCAAGGTTGAGCGCCCTTATACCTTTATTCGTGAAGGCTTCTGGAGAGGTTACGGTTATGTTAATCTGGTTACCGCCAACAAGGATCTTTGGGTATGGATCGCTAAAAAGGACGAGCGGATTCATGGCACCACTCATGAAAAAATATCCACCCGTTTTAATCGGGAGCAGCCCTTTTTGAACGCCTTGCCGCCGCAGCAATTTGATACATCATACCGCATTTACCGGAAGGTCTACAAAGATTGCACAGTTCATTTTGAGGGCAATCGCTATGTCGTTCCTCATCGTCTGGTGGGGGAGTCTGTCATTCTTCGTGAAAAAGACGGCCAACTGCGTATATTTGAAAACAACTGGTTGGTCATTATCTATGAAATGCCGGCAACGAAGGGTAATTTGATTCAGCACAAAGCGTTTTATGAGGCTCTGAAAAAAGATCAAGCCATGAATCGTCGTAAATACCATCGTGGCAAAAGGGGTAAAGGCCGGGCCAAACAGACCATCAGTCCTTCTAAGCCCAAGTATGATATGGATGTTGAAGTCCGTCCTGTCGAGGTCTATGACCGGTTGACGCAAGAGGTGCGATCATGAGTGATACCCTTGTAATGGACCGCATCGAATCCAATCTTACCCGCCTAAAACTCTCTCGGATCAGCGAGGTATTAACTGATCTTACCCAAACAGCAGATGAGCAGGGAAAAAGTTATCTTTCATTTCTGGATGAATTACTTGAAGAAGAGGTCGCAGCAAAGGAACAGCGCCGAATCGAAACCGCGTTGAAGATATCGGGGTTGCCGTATATCAAAAGCATAGATGATTTTGATTTCCCCTTTCAACCCGGCCTGGATAAACAGAAAATTATGGGCCTTTTTGATTTGAGTTTTATCCGTGAGAAAGGCAATGTGATTTTTCTTGGTCCTCCCGGTGTTGGAAAGACGCATCTTGCGGTATCTCTTGCGTTGAAAGCATGTCAGTCCGGCATGAGTATCTATTTTACCAACATGCAGGACCTGATTATCAAGCTACGAAAGGATCACGAAGCCGGGAAACCGGGTAAGGGCCGGGGGTACTATAAATCCGCTTTGGTCGTTGTTGATGAAGTCGGTTACACGCCCATCACCCGTGAAGAATGTAATTTGTTCTTTCGCTTTATTGCCAACCGTTACGAGAAGAGCAGCACCATTATCACGTCAAATAAGGCTTTCGGAGACTGGACGGAACTGTTTCATGACCCGATTATAGTGACGGCAATCCTTGATCGACTGCTTCATCACGGCGCCGTCATTAATATTAAAGGTAACAGTTACCGGCTGAAAGGCAAAAAAATATGAATATAGGGCACATTAAGGACGGGGTCAAAATCACCTCAAAAATGGCCCTGTTTTTTTGTAAAGCGTTATACACTTATCTAAAACCCCATGATATCAGACATCTTCAGCGACATGCTTGCCGAAAGGCGGTATGGATATGGTAGAAAAACGTGGAGGATACAGGGGAAAGCCAAAGCCCAAACTACCACCACACCTGAGACGGGTTCATGTCAATGCCCGGATACAAAAGTGGATGCTTGATGAACTCAAAAGAAGAGGTGAGGTTGGGATAATGTTGGAATATATTTTGATTGAAGCTGGTTTTGAATACCGTGATCCTATAACGGAAAAAAGCAAAGGAGATTCATAAAATGGGTCGGTGTGGCTCATTTTTGATGACCATAAATGGCTCACTTCCTCGCGCCCGTTGACACTTTCCGACGACACCCTTTATCTGCTCAAAAAAAATGCCCGGCTCCGAAGGGTTATGTCAAGCGTCCAGGTGATTGTCCCTCTCTGAGAAAAATGGCAAGAGCAGGGTATAAAAGTAGTAACCGCAACGGAAAAGACGTCGCCACCTGGCCTTGTTAAATTTTTATAGCGCCATATGCAACAGTGGATAAGGCTTACCCTGACCATCGACTGGTGAACGGCCGGTCACTTCAAAGCCAATATGCTGGTAAAAACCCAGCGCTTGTTCATTCTGTTCGTTTACATCGACCTTTGATGCGGGCTATCTGTCTGCTGGTTGCATTTATACTTAAAATTTCTGGTCCAGGCGATCATTTCTATTGAGCCTCCTTGGTTTCGCAAAAAAAAGAATGTGTAAAAAGTGTACAATATTTCACATGTGTAGCTTTCATTCGCTTCGCGATTTTTTTTTGCTTAAAGGTTTATTGTTAAATCGTTTTTCTCTCCAATTGTTGTTCTTCCCAGGTAAGTACATAATAAGAGTTGTGTTTATATTTTACAATTAATGGCGTTGCTTGTAACTGCCTGTGTAAAAAATACACACTTGCGATCTGTTGGGCGGTAAGGCCTGCAATATCCTTTTAAAGAAAAGATGTGATCAATTCATAAAATAAATTGATTGTTTCATAAAATCAGTTGATTGAATATTAAAACATTTTTTTGGCATGGATATGGCAATGGGTGAAGCGTTTGTACACCAATTTGACTACACGAGTTTTGCTTAGCTGTACCGATGTTGAATTAATAAATGCAGATGGCATCAAAATTCTAACAGGAGCTGTATCATGGACAAGATTAGCGATAAAAAACAATCATTCTCCCGTTCCATTAAGATTAAAAATGCAATGGGGCCGTGTCAGAAATAAACATGAAAACATACGAAGAAATTAACAGTCGAATAGAATCAGGAGAAGCGGTCGTCCTTACGGCGGATGAAATTATTGACTATGTGGACAAGGAAGGTCTGGATAAGGCTGCAGCAGAAGTCGATGTGGTTACAACGGCAACTTTTGGCACCATGTGCTCTTCGGGGTGTTTTCTTAATTTTGGCCATTCCAAGCCGAAAATGCGGATGAGCGAAGTATGGATTGACGATGTTATGGCCTATGCAGGTATTGCGGCTGTGGATGCATACCTTGGTGCTACACAGCTAAGGCACAACGATCCTGCCAATATGTACTACCCGGGTGATTTCCGATACGGCGGCGGACATGTGATCGAAAAGCTTGTGGCCGGTGAAGAAGTTCAGTTGTTTGCCCTCTCGTACGGTACTGATGAATATCCTTTAAAAGAGATCCGGACTTATTTCACAATCGACGATCTCAATCAAGCCATTATGACCAATCCGAGAAACTGCTACCAGAATTATAATGTTGCGGTGAATTGTTCCGACAAAACGATTTATACCTACCTGGGTGAATTAAAACCGAATATGGCCAATCTGACATACTCTTCGGCGGGGCAGCTTTCTCCTTTATTAAATGACCCTTTATACCGAACAATCGGGATCGGAACCAGTGTATGGCTTGCAGGTGCCCGTGGTCATGTGTATGCCGAAGGGACTCAGCATGCATCGGATTGCCTCCGGGGTGACAACGATGTCCCGATGGAAGGCGCCGGAACCCTTGGGTTGACCGGGAATATGAAGAAGATGGACAGCGAGTTTGTTCGCGGTGTCAGTTTAAAAGGGTATGGTGCCTCACTGGCCTTAGGAGTCGGTATCCCCATACCTATATTGGATAAAGAAATCTTGCGGCACTGCACGGTGCGCGACAGCGAGATATTTGCTGAGGTAATAGACTACTCTTCAACATACCCTGAAAGGGGCGGTGATATTGTCGGTAGAGTCTCCTACGCTGATTTGAGAAGTGGAGAAGTGGAACTTGACGGCAAGACTGTGGCGGCCGGGTCGATGTCTTCCTATTCCAAGGCGCTTAAAATATCCGAAATTCTAAAAGAAGAAATTAAACAAGGGGCTTTCTTATTAAGCAAGCCGATCCGGAATCTGCCGGTTAACCAGGGGATGACCCCGCTTGATGTAAGAGCCCAGGGAGAGAAAAAATGAACACAGCAGAATTGATCACCAAACGCGTTATATTGAACTTCCCCAAATTCAATGCCGGGCAACCGATTCTTACCAAACTGATCAAAGAATTTGATCTGGAGATTAACATATACAGAGCCCGTGTTACCCCGAATAAAGAAGGGTACATCGCCATAGATATTATAGGCGAAGAATCTTTGATCGAAGAGGGACTGGATTTTATAGAATCCTTAAATGTGGATGTTGACCTGGCCATGAACAGCCTCTTATGGGATCAAGATCGCTGTGTTGGATGTGGTAATTGTGTGCCGCATTGCCCTACCGGGGCACTCCATGTGGGGGATCAAAGATCACGGCAGATAGCTTTTCATAGAAATCTGTGTGTTGAGTGTCTCAGTTGTGTGGAAAATTGTCCTTTTGGCGCATGTGTTTCGATATTTTAAATATAAAGTGTGTAAAAAATGCACGGCGTAATATGTGCGTTCGTTCAGGATTGTTCTCGGCTAATTCTAATCTAATATTCTGAAGTTATAAATTAATATTACTGATCAGAAAAACAGCCGTTCCGTTATATACAAAAAGCATTGTGCCAATAATTTACAGTTAGTTGGCTTAAGTATTATAAAGTGTACAATAAATATACACTTAAAAATAACTCGACAGAAAATATGTTTCAAAATTGTAATTATTTATAGTATATGTTTGTAAAATCAATCTCTTAAATGTTTTTGTGTCTGGCTGGTATGATAATGGCAATACCTAAAGCGCTGGGATTTTAAATCTTATTGTCTGTTGACTTTAGGGGGCACTATCAATGTTGCGTGGATTTAGCACAAACGAACTTTAAAAAATTTAAATATATTATGTTTATAACCCTTTATGATGAGAGGTGTTTATGATTTACCCAAGTGAGTACGAACTTGAAACAGGTCGGAATTATCCGAGCCACGAAGATTTTACGGTTAATCATTGTGAAAAAACCGGTGCCGGCATTTATGTAAAACGAAGTTTTAAAAAAGGCGAAATGGTGGCACGAATGGCTGGGATCACTGTGCCTTATATCCTTCAGCACACCCTTCAAATCAGCCCTTTTCTTCATCTGTATGACCCTCATTTTACGGGGCTTTTATTGCACTCCTGTGATCCTTTAGTCACCCTGGATATGAATAAGCTTGAAGTCTGGGCCTTGCGGGATATCGAAAAAGGTGAAGCGTTGACAATGGATTATGCCCAAACGGAAGATAAACTATTTAAGCAGTTCCCCTGCTCGTGTGGTGCGATCAATTGTCGTAAATGGGTTACCGGCCGAAAAGAATCAATCAACGAAACAGGACAGCGGTACTTGCTTGAGTTGGAAAGGAAGTGTGGATGAAGCCACAAAACAATGCTTTGTGGTGGGAAAGAGAGGATTTGTGTTACCAGGACGGATGGTTGTATTTTGCCGGAAAATCAGTGGCAGATTTGATCGGTACAACCGGAACACCGGCTTTTTTTTACAATGGAAAGCGCATATTGCAGAATATCGGGCGGCTTCATAAAGCCTTGGGCCGACTGGGCGCCCATCGAATTTTTTATGCAATAAAAGCCAATCGGTTTGCCCCCGTGTTGACATATATTAAAAACGGGGGAATATGTGGTGTGGACGTCTGTTCGCCCAAAGAGTTGCTGCATGCGTTTTCATGTGGTTTCAACTGCAACGAGATTTCATATACGGCCAACTCCATGACCGATGATGAGCTAAGACTTTTGGCCGATAATCCGGAGGTAGCGTTAAACTGCGATTCTTTGAGTACTATCCGACGACTGGGCAAGTTCTGTTCCCATCGAAGAATCGGGCTTCGTGTTAATCCCGCAATGGGAATTGGATATAGAGATAATGAAACCTTGAAATACAGCGGCGATAAAACCACCAAGTTCGGTATCTACAAAGAGCAATTTGACGAAGCGCTTCAGCTTGCTGAAAAAAACAATTTTACTGTGGACACCATCCATTTTCATACCGGGTGCGGATATCTGAGCAATCAACTCTCTTTGTTCAGTGAGATTTTAGACGCAACACATTGGTTTTTAGATAAAGTCAAAGATCTGACGTTCGTCAACCTTGGCGGCGGCCTGGGGGTTCCCCACGATATTGATGACACACCATTGGATCTGGATGCCTGGGTATCTATTATCAACTCACATTTTGGCAACAAAGGAATCATCGTCTGCGTTGAACCCGGAGATTATATTGCCAAGGACAGCGGTATTTTGGTTTTAGAGGTGAATACGGTCGAGAAAAAACGAAATACCGATTTTGTCGGTGTGAACGGTGGATTCAATCTCGCCATTGAGCCGACATTTTATGGGCTGCCCTGCGAACCCGTTGTTCTCACGCAAAAAACAGATCAAATGAAGCCCGTAACAATTGTGGGCAATATCAACGAATCTCTGGATGTCTGGAAAGATAACTTTTCCATGCCGGATCAGATTACAGAGGGTGACCCACTTGCCTTTATCAATGCCGGTGGATATGCATCTTCCATGATGTCCAATCACTGTATGCGGGGGCAGGTGTCCGAAAATTTAATCGTATAAAAGGCTATTATGAATTTAAGCGCAGAAAATATGGAATATGCAACTGAAGAAGAGACGCTTGCACAAATAGATAAAAAGCACGTGATTCACCCATGGTCGGATCTGGGCAGCGATGCCGAGTCGATGGTTATTGAATCCGGTAAAGGGATTCATGTGTTTGACAATGAAGGCAACAAATTCATTGATTCGATTTCAGGTATGTGGTGCGTGAATTTAGGATATGGAAATAAAGAGATGGCAGATGCCATTGCCGATCAGTGCGTCCGCCTGGTCTATTATACGCCCTTTGGGGCCATGGCAAGCCCACCCTCCATTGAGCTTGCGCATAAACTCAGTGAGTTGACGCCCGGCGATCTCAACTATTTTCAGTTTACTACCAGCGGGTCCACGGCTGTGGAATCAGCAATCCGGTTTGTTCATTACTATTTTAATTGTCTGGATCAGCCTGAAAAAAAACATATTATTTATCGTGAAAATGCCTATCACGGCAGTACCTATCTAACGGCCTCACTGAACGGCAAGCGATGTGATCGAAGTTACTTTAATTATATTACCGATATTGTTCATTCCATCCCTGATCCCAATCCGTTTAAAAGAGATGCCGGCATGAGTGTTGAGGATTTTTGCGATCTTCGCGTTCGTGAGCTTGAGGAAAAGATTTTAGAACTTGGACCGGACAAGGTCGCATGTTTCATTGCCGAGCCTGTCATGGGTTCTGGTGGTGTGATTGTACCGCCTGCCGGATACCATAAAAGAACCCTGGACGTCTGCAGAAAATATGACGTGCTGTATATCTCAGACGAAGTCGTTACGGCATTCGGCCGATTGGGCCATCACTTTGCATCCGAAGCGGTTTTCGATATCGTGCCGGACATCATCACCGTGGCCAAAGGCATCTCTTCGGGGTATCAGCCGTTAGGGGCTGCCATTATTTCCGACAAGTTGATGACGCGTATCAGCGGGGAATCAGCAAAGCCCAATTCGTATTTTACCAATGGATTTACCTATTCCGGGCATCCCGTGGCGTGTGCCGCGGCCTTGAAATATCTTGAAATCATGGAGCGGGACAACATCAATGAACATGTCAGAGAGGTCGGTCCCTATTTCATACAGCGCCTGGAGGCGCTCAAGGCGTTTCCCATTGTCGGTGATGTCAGGGGCGTTTGCTTAATGGCGTGTGTGGAGTGTGTGGTGTCTGACGATGAAGGCGAAAATATCGCTGTTGCCCAGAGAGTGGATGAGTTTTGCCAGGAAAAAGGGCTCATTGTCCGGCCCTATGAAAACCTGTGTATATTATCCCCACCGTTGATTATCGATAAAGCCGGTATTGATCAGGTTGTAGACATTTTGGAAGACAGTATTATCCGGACAATGAATGAAAGAAATAAGGAGAGTAATTGATGGGAGATATAGATGTCCATCTTCTAATAAATGGGAATATTGTGGATGGAGAAGGTGATAAAACGTCTCTTTTCAGTCCTGAAAATAACGAATTTATAGCAGAAGTGCCGTGTGCGACCACTGCCCAGGTTGATCTGGCGGTGGATGCGGCCAATGCGGCCTTTCCGGCCTGGAAAAGAAAGTCTTTTGCGGACAGAGCTGCGGTTTTATATAAACTGGCAGACCGCATTGATGAAAAAGCAGAAACGTTGGCAAAGCTTGAATCCCTGAACTGCGGTAAACCCTATCAGCGGATGCTCGAAGATGAAATGCCTGCCATTTCAGATCATTTTCGTTTTTTTGCCGGCGCCAGCCGGTGCATGTCCGGCAGTGCCACTGGGGAGTATCTTGAAGGCTTTACCAGTATGATCCGCCGTGATCCGGTGGGGGTGGTCGGTCAAATCGCCCCCTGGAACTATCCTTTGATGATGGCGGCCTGGAAAATTGCCCCGGCCCTGGCAGCCGGAAATACGGTGGTTTTTAAGCCGTCGGAATGTACCCCCTTGACCATGCTTGCCCTTATCGAAGACGTCAAGGAACTGTTTCCTGCCGGCGTTCTTAATATTGTAACGGGCAAGGGCAGTGTCGTTGGAAAGCATATTGCAGAGCATGAAAAGATCCAGATGGTGTCCGTCACAGGTTCCGTCAATACCGGCAAGCAGGTGCTGACCTCTGCAACCTCCAATGTAAAGCGTACGCATCTGGAGTTGGGGGGCAAGGCGCCGGTCGTCGCATTTGATGATTGTGATGTCGATGAACTGGTGGAGAATATGAAATTGTGGGGATATTACAATGCCGGTCAGGATTGTACGGCGGCCTGTCGGTTGTATGTCCAGGACAATATATATACCGAAGTGGTTGAAAAGTTGACTGAGGCTGTCAAAAGCATTGATGTTAATGATATCGGTCCTTTGATTTCTGCCGAGCAGCGGGAGATTGTCAGCGGATTTGTTGAGCGTGCCAAAAAAGTCTCACACCTGAAAGTGACGGCTGGCGGTAACAAAATTGATCGAGGGTATTTTTATGAGCCCACCCTCATCATAGACGCCCTTCAGGATGACGAGGTTGTTCAAGAGGAAATTTTTGGGCCGGTGGTTTCCGTCACTCGTTTCAGCGATGAAGACCAGGCTATAGAATGGGCCAATGACTGCAAGTATGGCCTGGCGTCCTCTATCTGGACCAAGGATATAGAAAAAGCACACAGGGTTTCATCCGTGCTGCAGTATGGTGTGACATGGATTAATACATATTTTATGTATGCGTCCGAGATGCCCCATGGGGGATTTAAAATGTCCGGATATGGTAAGGACCTTTCGATGTATGGATTGGAAGATTATACGGTTGTGCGACACATTATGATAAAAATGTAGCCGCCGATATTTTTAAAAATCGTAAAAGCAGATGGAGTGCGATATCTATCCATCTGCTTTTGTGTTTTATTTAAATGTATAATTTATGCACATTTTTATATTGTCCTAATATCTGTCTAATAAAAAGATTTCGTGCGGTTTTTTATAATATTTTCGATATTTTTTATGGTCTTGCAATGTAACATTAATAATGTTAGGTCATAACAAATCGGTCGGATTCGGCCGGGAAGGAAAGAGATGAATGTGTAACTTATTCACATCAAGTCGAGATCTCATCGCCTGGGTGTCATGGGCCGCAGTATTAAAATTTCATGGATAGTTCAGATGTCCCCATCAGTGTTCTTTGCGTAGACAAGGGTAAATTGCTGGCCGATCAGGTCAAAGAAGTCTTTGACGAAGATCAGATCACCATCGCCTTTGAGCGAAGTCTGGAGACGGTTGTTGACCGGTTTGAAAAAGAACGGTTCGACCTGATGCTTTTCTCCGGATCCATGGCCAGGAACCAGCAGTCCGGTGCTCTGGATATCCTGGAGTTGATCTCGGCCAAATGTCCCCAGACCCAGATTCTATTGTTTATGCCGCCAGGTGCTCTAAAGTTTGCAAATCTTGGATTGCGTGCCGGGGCATATCACTATTCTACGCTTCCGATCAGCAATGAAGAACTCAAGCTGCTCATAGGGTCAGCCATCCAGGCCAAACCCCAATTGGGCCCCAATATGCTTTTAAAGGCCGAGACTGAGAAAACGACCTTTGAACGAATGATCGGCAGATCCACCGTGATGCAAAAGACCTATCGTCAGATCCGCCAGGCCGCCGCAACTGATATTCCTGTGCTGATTTCAGGCGAAACCGGTACGGGTAAAGAATTGGTGGCCCAAGCAATTCATGAACTCAGTGGCAGGGCGAACGCGCCCTGTATTCCGGTGCATATCGCTTCTTTGCCCCAGGATCTGGTGGCCAGTGAATTGTTCGGGCATGTGGCAGGCGCCTTTACCGGTGCTTCCCGTTTGAGAAAAGGGTGTTTTGAGCAAGCCGATGGCGGCACGGTGTTTCTGGATGAAATAGGGACCATAGATCAGAAGATGCAGATCAGTTTGCTCAGGCTCATAGAGACCAATGAATTTTCCAGGATCGGCAGTCAGGAAAGTCAAAATGCCAACGCCCGGGTGATTGCCGCCACCAATGCAGATCTTGAAGATGAGGTCCGCATGGGCAACTTCAGGGAAGATCTGTATTATAGGTTGGATGTCCTGAGCATTGAAATGCCGCCCCTGCGCGAGCGCAACGGAGATATCCCACTTCTGGTGAGTCATTTTATCAAGAAAGCCTGCGACGATTTTAAAAAAAATATCCGGGGCATGTCTTCGGATTTTATCAACTGCGTTGAGGCATATCCCTGGCCCGGCAATGTAAGGGAATTGAAAAATGCGATTCAGCGTGCCGTTATCTCTGCCACGGAGGATGTGCTCAGGGCCGGTAATCTGCCCGACCGGGTCAGTCGAAACCAGGACAAGGAGGCCCGGGTAACCATTCGTGTGGGAATGACTTTGGCCCAGGTCGAAAAAGAATTGATCATTCGAACCCTTGATTACGCCGGTGGCAACCGATCCCGGACCAGTGAGATCCTAGGTATTTCCCGGCGGTCGTTATACAATAAAATGGACCGTTACGGATTGAGCATGAAATTCCAAAAAACATAAAAACAATAGTGGATTTTCATTTTAGATCAACCGGTTTTATGACAATTGACACATATGAATAAAAAAAGCGTTGACAATAAGGGCCATTATGGCTACTATTCCCGCGTTAATTTGATGGGCCATTAGCTCAATTGGTAGAGCAACTGACTCTTAATCAGTAGGTCCAAGGTTCGATCCCTTGATGGCCCACCACCAAAAAACAATGCCGGTAAAGCTTTCGACGCTTTTACCG
>Ga0193955_1001262_pt1 | contig 12121 bp, 3 predicted proteins | sample BB_6_MG_FD_140343 | JGI IMG/M metagenome (GOLD analysis project Ga0193955, IMG submission 140343) | Microbial mat bacterial communities from the Broadkill River, Lewes, Delaware, United States - BB_6_MG | ecosystem: Environmental > Aquatic > Freshwater > River > Microbial mats | place: USA... | reverse complement strand
TTGTATTTATCTACTATTTCTTGAGGTGTAATTCCTTCTTTTTTAGCGCGCAACGTAATTGCTGCACCATGTTCATCGCTACCACAAATGAAAGCAACATCATGGTTGTTCATGCGTAAAAAACGTACAAAAATATCAGAAGGTAAATATACGCCTGCGACGTGTCCTAGATGGAGGGGGCCGTTAGCATAAGGCAATGCTGCCGTAACGGTGTATTTTTCTTTTGTCATTTCGAAATGATGAAATTAATTGACGCAAAGTTACTAAAAGCCTTTGATGCTAGCTAATAATAAGAAGTGGGAATGTTTGCTCTAATTTAAAGTTCTCTTTCGGACTCAACGAAACGAATATCAAATTCTTCCAATTCTGCTAAAATTGGTGTGTAGATTTCTTTTTCTACAGGTAAAGTGACTCCCTTTTTATGGAGTTTACCAGTTAAAATCATCTTGGCACATATTGCAGCAGGAATTCCTACGGTATTTGACATGGAAGTGTACATTTGATCTTCTCCTATGTTCACCATATGTGATGAAATAGCAAATTTCTTGTTGTTTAATTCATATTCAAATTGGTGAACCATCACCAACATGTCTTTATCTTTTGGTTCTAATGACAATTTAGCAACAAGAATTTTTTGAAGTACTTGGGCCGGTGTAGCATTTTCCATTTCTAATAAAGGTTCGTCTTTAAACAGATCTAACCATTCAAAACGATCGTATGTTTCCATACGCTCTGGTCGAAGAAAGTCTTTGAATTTCTCTTCAACCGTTTTACTTTCGTCGTATGGTAAAAATGCATTAAGGAATTTTCGAGGAGTTAATCCATGGGTGTTAACCAAAGCGTATGTATCGTCTGTCATACCTAACTCAATAAAGACATCCCATGCTTTGCAATAACCAGGACGTCTCAATGTACCTCTAAAAATGGTTGGAATATCCTCCAAACCGTATGTTTTTCTGTAAGAAAGTGAATCTCTATTGGCGTAACCTACGAAATCACCATATCCCTCCACAGAAATTTCGTCCAAACGACCAAATAGCCGGTTATAAGGAATGTATTTGTATTGACCGTTTCTTATAAATGACGCCGCACCACCTTGTCCGGCTAAAACTACATTTCTAGGATTCCACGTGAACTTATAATTCCAAGGATTATTATCACTTTCAGGTGCGATTAATCCACCGCAAAAAGATTTGAAGCTAGTAACCGTACCTCCTTTTGATTTAATCTCATTGATGATTTTCATGGCGCTCATGTGATCAAGACCTGGGTCAACACCTATTTCATTCATGATTACAATTCCTGCATCTTTCGCTGCTTGATCAAGTGCACGCATTTCTGGTGAGATGTATGATGGTGTAATCAAGTTTGTCTTTAATTCAATGCAATCTTTAGCAACATCGATATGGAACCTTGCTGGTAACATTGAAATTACTAAATCTGCCTTTTCAATTTCTGGTCTTCGTTCGTCAGAGTCTAATGCATTAAAACTTAATGCAACACCATTTACGTGACCATTTATTTTAGACTTAACCAAGTTGATATCTTGATCAACAATCCGCACTTCCCACTCGTGATTTACAGAGTTTTCTAATAGATATCTTATAAGTGATGATGCTGATAGTCCAGCGCCGAGTACGAGAATATTTTTCATATATAAACTTGATTTATATCAAATGTATACAATGAAATGGCCGATTCAAAACGTTAAATAAAAAACTTTTGAATCGGCAGAATGTTAAAAATATAAATTAGAACTCCAAGTGTATGAATTAATCGCGGGCCTTAATAAATTTCATTGTTTCCGTATTTCCTAAATCATCTTTGAGGAGTACATAGTAAACACCAGATTCTAAATCTCTTAGGTCTATTGAGATGAATTGATTAATGGTATAGTTTGATTTTTGTATCGATCTACCAGTTTGGTCAACAATTGAAATAGCTAATTGACTTCCTTGTGCATTTTCGATTCTCAAATTTAGATTTTCTTTAGTTGGATTTGGGAATAGCACTATAGTTCCTATGGTCATTTCTTCAATAAACGTCATGCCATGGTACAATTGGTCTGAAGTTGCAATGCAGCCATTCGCTAAAGTTACCTCTACGTGATAATGTCCTGTGGATGTTGCTAAATAATCTTGTGAGTTTGAACCGGGTATTGGGTTATTTTGGAAAAACCATTGGTATGATACTCCTGTAACAGTTGAAGAAAGTAAGTCGTCAACCGCAGTGATATCGACATCTGGGACTGGTAGCATATTCGTTTGAATTGCAGAAGAGGTACAACTAGTCATTTCACCATAAACAAAATGCGAACTTGATTTACTAGCTTCAACAAACGTTACTCCGTCCAATGAATTAATATGTTCAGGTGAATTAATCAATATACCAGTCGTTAAGCCTAATTGCTCTTCGTTATTATTTCCAAAACCAAAGACAGAGTTGTCATTTCTTAACACAAGTGTTGTATACTGACCAGTTGAAACAGCTTTTACTCCAGAAATTGGAACTTCAATTGGAGAAAGTTGATCGCTAAAGTTCCCTTGACCTAATTGACCAAAGGCGTTTCCACCTGTAGCAAAAATTTTATCTCCTTTAGTTTTAAATATACTATGGTTTGCACCTCCTTGGGCATTGGATACATCACGCATTGGAGATAATGTAGGAGTAAGTCGATTTACTATGTCATTCAAACCAAGTTGCCCCGATCCATTATTTCCCCATACATACAAGTCTCCAAGATTATCGATGGCAAAACTATGGTATTCGCCAGCTCCGATACTGACAATATTGCTTAGTGATGTCACCTCTGTGAAATCTAATAAGGTTGTTAGATTACCATGTCCTAATTGGCCATGTGCATTGTTTCCTGCAGTCCATACCGTACCATCATTCTTTAAAAGCACGAAATGATTTAAACCTCCCGCTACCGTATCAACATCAGAAATTGTTGCATTCAAAAATGGAAAGTTAATCACTGAGGTATTACCCGTTCCCAATTGACCTTCATCGTTGTTCCCCCACACATATAATTCTCCTGAATTGGTTACTGCCATTGAACTGGTTTCAGAAGTGGCAATGGTTTTTACATTACTCAAAGTAGGAACGATGTTAATAACGTTGGTACTCGTATATGTGCCATCTCCTAATTGTCCCTCTGAGTTATTTCCCCAGCTATATACGGTGCCTGCATTGGTTCTAGCAAGAACAAAATCGTAACCTGCGGAAAGTTCAGTGATATCTGTAGCGTTTAATGCATTTGTCGGCACTACACTATTTACGTTATCTCCATGTCCGAATGATCCATTGGAGTTCTGACCAACTGACCAAACTGCACCAAGTCCACCAGAATTAATGGCTAATGAATATAGCCCCGTATTAAATACAGTTAAAGACGTGTCTGTTTCTCCTGTTAGAATGTTCCCATTTAAATACCATTGATTACCATAGTCTGAGCTACTAAGTAGTACTACGGAATCACCCTCACAAAACGTCGCGTTGGTTAAGTTCGTAATAGTGGCCTCAGGGATGATGTTCATTATAATGTAATCCGAGAATGGTTGTGTGCAACCAGTTGTGTTGTTGAATCCAGAAACAGTAACTTCATCAAGATCACTTAATGTTGTTGAAGAATATGTGTTTGTTGGCCCAAAGGTACCATTTGGAATGCCATTGATATAGAACAAGTATTGACTTGCACCTCCAGCGGTGAATGTTACATTTTCGTTTTCACATACCATAGAGGAAGGCGAAACATCTAATGTTAAATCCATTGTGTGCACGGTAAAAGTGATTGAATTTGGTGATGACGCACAGTCTCCATTGTATCCTAGTATGTCAATAACATCGCCATCTTCCAGTGTGTTAATTACTAATGCTGGATTTGTAGAATTTTGAATTTCAATTCCATTTAAGCTAAAAACATATGAATTCGCTCCAGCTCCAGTAATAGTGGTTAAGTCGCCCAAACATATTGTGGTTCCGGCACTCGTACTTGAAGTTAAATTTGGATAAGAATATACAACAAAAGTAAAGTCTTCAAGAGCTGTTGTAGCACAGCCATTGGTAATTCCACTTACTGAAACTACATCACCATTTATCAATGTTCCTGTAAAGTTTGGATTGTTTGTCACTCCACCCACCGGTGCTCCGTTTACCATAAATTGATATTCTGTTGCGCCTGATGCAACTAAGTCTGAGTTTTCACCTACACATAAAGTCGTGTCTTCATTGTTTGTTAAGTTAACTACAGGGTAGTTGTAAACTGAGAAGTTGAAAGTAGGTGAAGATGCAAAGCATCCCGAAGTAGAGCCAACGACACTCACATCATCTCCATTTACCAAAGTACTCGAAGAGAATGTGTTTGTTGATGAAGCATTCCCTTGTGAGATTCCATTTACAAAGAATTCATATTCATTACTCCCGGAAGCGGTAAAATCTACAAGATCTCCAATACAAATGTTTTGGTCTAAGTCTGAACTGGTTAATCCAACAATTGGATTTGGATTTACGGTTATGGGAGTATAGGCTAATTCGTTTGTACATCCATCCACTGATGTTGCAATTACAGATACTACATCATTATGAGTAAGGTTATTAAAAGTAATGTTATCAACAGGTGATGGAGTTCCTTGGGAAATACCGTTAATTTCGAATTGAAACAAATCACCTCCAGAACCTGTGAAAGTTACTGCTTCACCTTCACAAATAATATTATCTAAGTCTGAAGAAACTAAATTTGCTGTTGGGAAACCATTCACTGTAATGCTAATAGAGGTAGAACTAATACAATTTGATTGTTCTCCTATTATGTCAATGTTATAAGTTCCAGTGTTAAACCCTGTTGAGTTTATTGTGTTTGTAGTGGATGAAGGGCCTTGTGATATTCCATCTATAATGAACTCATAATTATCTGCACCACTAGCAGTGAAATCAACAGAAGCATCTGCGCAAAATACATTGTCGATATCAGTGCTTGAAACACCAATAACAGGTATGGGATTTACAGCAGTTATTATTGAGTTTGAGTTACTAGGACAAGAAAGTGTTGTTCCCGTAATTTGAACTGTTTGACCATCAGTTAGACTGTTCGTAGAGAATGAATTTGTTGTTGACATCGCGCCTTGAGCAACACCATCGACAAAAAATTGAAACATGTCACTTCCGACACCGGAGAAAGTTATTGATTCACCAGCACAAATAGTATCATTAACATCTGAACTCGATAAAGTAATAACTGGTATTGGATTTACAGTAACATTAATTGTTGTTTGACTTGTATCACTACATCCATTAAAAGCCGTTCCAATTATATAAATTGCATTTGAACCACTTGCTAAAACCGGGTTAAATGAGTTTGAAGCTTGTGGCCCCCCTTGTAAAGTTCCATTGACGTATAATTCATATGAATTTGCGTTTGCCCCAGTAATTGTAATTGGGTCACCTTCACAAATTATGTTGTCTGGATCATTGGAAAAAACACCAACCGTTGGGATCTGTAACACATCAAAAGTTAAATTATCGTTTAAGTAGCATGTATTTGATTCTCCAGAGACAGAAATTACTTGCCCATGTGACAGGTTAGAAGTTGTAAATGTATTGACAGGAGAGGCCGCCCCTTGAGAAACACCATCAATAAAAAACTCATAGTTTGATGCACCGTTCGCAGTAAAAATAACTTCATCTTCGCTACAAATAGACTGATCAGGATCATTAGAGCTTAAAGTAGTAGTCGGTGAAGTGAAAACGGTAAATTCAACTGTGTCACTGTTATTCGAACAACCACTAAAGTCTCCCAAAACATAAACTTCATCACCATCAACTAACAAAGACGTATTCAATGTACTTGTAGAGGACAATGAACCTTGACCAGTGCCGTTGATGAAATATTGAAATAGGGAAGCGCCTCCAGCGTTAAAAGTTACGTTGGTGCCCGAACATATAGTGTCATTGGTATTTACGCTCATCGAGACGTTAGGCAATTGGTTGACACTGTAGGTGAAAAACTCTGGAGCTTCTTTCGCACAATTTTCAATGCTATATCCTATTACAGTAACGGTGTCACTATTCAATAGCTCGCTTGTAGAAAATGTATTGACCCCAGGGGCTCCTTGAGAAACACCATTTATAAAAAATTCATAAGTTTCTGCTCCAGAACCTGTAAAAGTGATGGTATCACCTTCACATATAACATTTCCACCGCTAGATTCGGAAAGGGTTGTTGATGGCAGGGGATGAACTGTAAAAATCATAGATAATGTATCTGTGCAATTGATGTCATCTTTACCAACAACCATCACTGTGTCATTATTTGCAATTCCTGTAGTGTTATAAACCCCTGGATTTAAATAACCAGTCACACCAGTCCCGTTTATTAAAAATTGGAAATCGACCAATGGGTCTAGTGAGCTAGAGTTAAATGTGACCGCATCCAATTCACAAATGGTGGTATCGGAATCGGATGAGGTCCAATCAAATATTGGTAAATCATTTACGACATACTGAAAAGTCAACCATCCATCACTTGGACATGAATTTTCGTAGGCCACAACACTCACACTATCATTGTTATTTAATGATGAGGTGACATACAAGGTATCATTGACGGAAGGAGTGTTTTGAGAAACACCATTTAAGAAGAATTCAAATGTAGCGCCATTCGTTGCACTCGAAGCTTCAAAAATCACTTCTTCTCCTTGACAGATTGTAGTGTCCAACTCTGTTGTTGAAAGGAAAACTGATGGGTTATTAATATGAACGATAACTGATGCAGTGTCAGTACAAAAATTTGTGTAGGTAGAAACAAGAACAACATCAAAATCACCACTTGTTATAAATACATGCTGATTAGTATCTGCCTCATAGCTGATATAGGTGCTGTCTGATGGCCCTGTTGATTGCCAATAAGACGTTGATCCATCTCCAAAATACCAAATTGAAGTTATATCTGCAGAGTTTCCAGAAATTGCGGTTGAATTATTTGTGACCATAGTTGTATCACCAAAACAGAAGGGTCCATCTACAGTGAAACTAGCTGTCACTGCTTGGGTTGTGCTAAAATCCCAGTTGGTGTTTCCACCATTGTCATTTGAGAAAAGTGTTGTAATTGCTGCGTTTCCACATGTTATTCCGGTGATTTCAACACATTCTGAGATCACATCTGCAGTTGTTGTTTTGTTAAAAACAGCAGGAAAAGCAGGGTTACTAGAACGTATAAAGATCGAATCTTTACAATTAGCTATCATCTGTAAACTATCTGATATTGTATGAACAGAAAGCGAATCAAATTGAATTTCACTGCCTTTAATAATCTTCAGTTTAGCATAGTTATTATCTCCAGAAACGCGTTGAGGACTTCCTAGAGTTGAAAAGTCTAACGTTACATTATGGAAGCTTAAATCATTTGTTGTTAAGAAATTTTCATTTGTAGCTGAACCAATATTTAACTGTGAAGTCCCAGAGTTAAATGTGAAATTTGCTGTGACATATTCAGAACTAAAACCAATAGCTAAATTGATTTCAGATGCATCAAAATCCAATGATTTATTTTCCAAGGTTGGGAGTTCGAAAACTTGAATCGACCCTGAGTTGACAGTATGACTATTTGTATTAAATCCGCCAGATAAAAGATAGATCGATGTAGTATCTGTCATGTTCAATTGACTAACTAAATCAACAGTTTCTGAGTCGTCTTGTGTATAGATTGAAATGTTACAATCAACCGTGCTGGATGCAGGATTAAAATTAGCTCCGGCATTAAATTCTAATCTCAAATCAATGCTGCTTCGAGTAACGAATAGATTAGGTTGAAAGATAACATCTCCAAAACTAAAAAGGTTGGAGTCAAGTTTTAAAGTTGGATTATTCAAAGAGGTACTCCAATCCATATATCCAAAATAAGAGTTGTCATCAACTAATACTTCTTGACCTAAAATATTAAAAGATAACGCATCAAAAATTACACTGTCAGAATAAGAAGGCATGCAAACTGCTGATGGTCCATTTGAACTTAGAGACCAATGTGCTGGATCCGTCCAATTTCCAGAATTGTTTATCCAATAAAAAGCTGTGCCTACAAAAGTCCAGCCTGATGAACCTGTGGTATCAGAAAGCGAAACATTGTAAACTTGCCCTGTTGGACTTAATGCATTTACATTCGTAATAGATAGGTTTGATGCGGAAAGAATTGGAAAACCTCCTTTGGTAATGGTTGCTGGGGTTGAAAGGTCATCAAATGAATTGATTAAGAACGCATTGGTGCAATTTCCAGAAACTGATAATGAGTCAATATTTTGTGATGAACTGTTGTCCAAAAGTAATTGAGTGGAAGGGGGTAATTGTAACAGCGAAAATGAATTATCATTTGATATTTGAAGTATGGTTGAAGATGCAATAACATCATTGTACACCTGATTCCCTCCGTTAAAACTGATGGTTCCGGTATTGTTTAGGTTAATTGTAGAGTTAATAGCAGTCCAAGTTAGAGTGGTTGGGTCAACGTCCCAGTTAGTGCCTGTTACATTTACAATAGTGTTATCGAAATCAATGTTTCTTGTATTTGCAATGTTGGAATAAAACGCATTGCAATCTATTGTTATCGTATTAGCAATAAATCCTCCTTGATTTAAATAGATGTCTTTCAAGTTTGATAAATCATCAATTAACGAAACATCGGCTGTTCCAATAAAGTAAAAGTCATGATTCCAGTTTTGGCCGTTTGATGTTATAGATTGTGCAGATCCGGCATTCATGTTAATGTCGCCAAACCAAGTGAAATTTGCTAATCCATTAGATATTAATGACCCTTGAATTTCAATAGAAGGCAGGGTAGAAGCAAAAGTAAAAACATTTGGAACTGCACTGTAATCAAAGTTCAAAACTGTAACAGCGACATCCATGTTCACTGTATTCGCTATTGAAGCTAAGCCTGAATTATTGTCGAAAATAACATTGTCTATATTTGTAGGTAATGCGGCGCCAGGAGCGCCTCCAGATGCAGTAGACCAATGGTTTGTGTTGTCAGACCAGTCACCAGTACCACCTACCCAATACACATCAATTGCAACAGAAAAAGACGTAAAAAATAAAAGGGAAATCAAACTTAAGAGTAAGTTTTTCATATCTAAAAATGGTTAGTTTAAGTCTCACAAATATCTTCAAAAATTCAAGGATTAAAAATTTATTACTGAGATATTTAGCGCTTTTTTAAAATAATTCTAAATAACTTTTTGTCCTTGGGACTTAATTCCCTAGTTTTGTCATACCAGATATTTAATCACTATGAAATACTTCTACTTCAGATTAGTTGCAATATTGGTGTTGCCATTTTACGGCCTAAATACTTATGCTCAAACGGACACGTTAGGTGTTAAGCCTGACACTTCTTATGCTGTGCCTCAAACAATTGATGCAAGTTTAGAGGTGATGAAAGCACCTGAAGGTTTTGTAGTTTCGGAATTATTTAATGGATATATCCACTATCAAGCAAGCGCTTCTATTTTACTAACATTCATTTCGGATGTGAATTACATTAAAATATGTGAGGGTATGACTCCAGAATACTACGAGTCAAATAAGCTTGTTTTTGTGAGTAAAAGAGAATTGCTCTCTGAAAATGGTACTCGAGGAGCATGCTATAAATTCACTTTTATGTTAGACGGAATTGAATTTACACGTCAAATGGCTTTTTGTGGAGATTTGAATAATACACTATGGGTAAATGCAACCTATCCTTCAAAGTATAATGCGTTGCTCGATGATGATTTTGATAAAGCACTGAATACAATCGATATTAAACTGATTAAATGATGAAAGGTTTAAGTTTAATATTCGGATTTTGCCTCATGATTTCATCCTTGTTTGGTCAACAAACAGTGAATCACCATGTAGATTTTTCTTCAGGACTTCAAAATATGTGGGGGCCATCTTGGAGTGCTTTTTCGATTAATCAAACTACTACATTATTCGAAGTTAACTGGGATGAACCATTTGATACAGGGAATGGCGCTATTACAACAATTGCAGGACAACAATTTGGTTTTGCTGTCGCAGGAAATTTCTCGGGAACTATTGGAAGTGAATTTTCGCTGCAGGGGTTCACTACGGGTGAAGTTGAGGTTGATTACCCAATTGATGTTGTGCTGGATATGCCAACAGATTTGACTTATGATCAAGGTGATCCGGTAACGATTGAGACGGATTATACTGTAGCTTCGAATTACGCTTTGGATACTTATTATCCAAGTGCAGGAGAAGCCACGCTTGATCTGTACTTTCAAATGGGAGCTGGGTTATCTGCCACTTTGTGTGCGTTTGGATGTACTTCATTTCCAATTATTCCGCAATTCAATACAGGACTTCAAACAATTAACATTTTTACAGTTAATACCAGTGAAATTAGTTTTTTCAGTTTCAATGGAAGTACACCGTTATATTCGTATAGTATATTTCCACTGAGTACTACTATGATTCCAGGAGATCCTCTTGGCAATTTTGGTTTAAGTGCAGAGCTCGATTTACCATATGTGACAACATCTGATAATTTAATTGCGCAGGACTTGGAGGCTTGTGGAGAGGATACTTATCTGAATATGAATCTGGATATCTTTGCTCTTTTAGGTAATATTCCCGGTCCTGTTGGAGCGGTACTAGGTAATTTAAGTGGCTCACAGCCTTTGATTTTTGGCGCAGAAATATACTGGAATCTCTTTTCAGCTAGTTTGGATGTCAACATACACAATAAACAATGTTTTGATTTTACCCCCAAAGTATATGCTAAATTGGAATTTCCGGTTGCAGTAGAATATCAAATTTTTGATCCGGGAGGCGGGCTAGTTTCGGCGAGTACAAGTTCTATTATTAATGTCGAACTTGGCAATGATGTTGAGTATAAATTCCCGTGTTATTATGAGGAACTAGATATTATACCAACATATTCCATTGATGGGATATTTAGGAATCACACATTTGATTCAATCTCATTCGATTTTTTAATGAGTGCTTTTGCTTTTGGAATCACAATTCCACCAATCGAAATCACCCCGGAAATAAATGTTCCTGAGATTTGTGTTCCAATTGCTTGGCCTTGTCCTACATGGAGTAAACCATGGAGATGGTGTTCAGGTTGGGCATGTACTCCTGCATTTACAATTCCTGCGGTTGGATATTCTGGTGATACTTTTGGTGTGGGTCCTCTCTGGAATCCGCCACCATTTCCGCTTGGCTATGTGAAATACGATTGGTTTGATGATACATGGAGTTTAGAAGGTTTCTCTGATAGTACATTTACTGCCTTTACCATGATTGCTAGTCCTTTAGGTATTTCAAATACATTTACAGATATTTTATGTCATGGAGATGCAACTGGGTCGATTAATGTAACGACCTCGGCAGTTTCGCATGCACTACCTTATACCTATAACTGGACGAATGGAGCAACAACTCAAAACATTTCAAATTTGGCTGCTGGTCCTTATGAAGTTGAAGTTTATGACAATCATGGGTGTCAATTGTTCACTGGTGCAACGATTAGTCATCCGGTTCAGCCATTGACAATAACATTTGTGAAAACGAATAAGAGTTGTTTTGGAGGTGTAGATGATGGTAGTATAAATATTTTAGTGCAAGGGGGTACAGCTCCGTATACGTATTCATGGACGAATGGAGCTACAACGGAAGATGTTTCTGGTCTGGCGGCAGGTGTTTATACTGTGACCGTAACCGATGCTAATGCATGTGTGGAAACGGCAACGGTTACTATTACTGAACCAACGATATTAGGTCAAACTGGTGCGGCGACACATAACGATTGTTTCGGTGCTGCGAATGGTCAAATTGCTATAGATGTATATGGTGGAACATTGCCTTATTCTTATGCCTGGGATTCAGGCCATACGGTAGAAGATATTACAGATTTGACAGCGGGCTTCTATGAGCTTACCGTTTCTGATGGGAACAACTGCCAAAGTGTAGAAGTGTATGAAGTTCAGGAACCTGCAACACCGGTTTCGTTAAGTATCACAGGTATTGATGTAAACTGTAAAGGTGATTCAACTGGTTCTATTGATCTTACTACCAATGGTGGTACACCTGGATATACTTATCAGTGGTCAAATGGATTAGG
>Ga0193955_1001261_pt1 | contig 12131 bp, 9 predicted proteins | sample BB_6_MG_FD_140343 | JGI IMG/M metagenome (GOLD analysis project Ga0193955, IMG submission 140343) | Microbial mat bacterial communities from the Broadkill River, Lewes, Delaware, United States - BB_6_MG | ecosystem: Environmental > Aquatic > Freshwater > River > Microbial mats | place: USA... | reverse complement strand
GGAAGTTGAGACTGAAGATGCGAATATAATTAACGATACTAATCCTGCTTGGACTAAGAAACCTGCTGATTTGAAAGATGAGGATTACACTTCTTTCTATAAGCAGTTATATCCAATGGCAGAAGATCCATTGTTTAACATTCATCTGAATGTAGATTATCCTTTTAATCTAACAGGTATTCTTTATTTTCCTAAGCTTAAAAATAATATAGAGATTCAAAAGAACAAGATCCAATTATACTGTAATCAAGTGTTTGTGACTGACTCGGTTGAAGGAATTGTACCAGAGTTCTTAACACTTCTTCATGGTGTTATTGATTCTCCAGATATTCCATTGAACGTATCTCGTTCTTATTTACAATCAGACGGTAATGTAAAGAAAATATCTAATCATATTACTAAGAAAGTAGCTGATAGCTTGAATGATATTTATAGGAAGAATAGAAAAGAGTATGATGAGAAGTGGGAAGATCTAAAAGTGTTCGTTCAATATGGAATGTTAACAAATGAGAAGTTTGCTGAAAAAGCAATGAAGTTTGTTATGCTTAAGAATACTGAAGGAAAATGTTTTACACTTGAAGAGTATGAAGCATTAATAAATGAAAATCAAACTGATAAGGAAGGAAACCTTATAACTCTATATACTACAGATATAGATGCTCAGTATTCATATATTGAGGCGGCAAAAGACAGAGGTTACGATGTTGTTGTAATGGATGGTCAACTTGATACTCACTTTGTTAATCATGTGGAACAGAAAGATCAGAAGAAAAAGTATGTACGTGTAGATTCTGATATCATTGATAAGTTAATTGTTAAAGACGAGCATAAAGCATCATCTCTATCAGAAAAAGAAAGTGAAGAATTAACACCAGTATTTATGTCACGTTTGAAGGTTGAAAAATCTCAATTCAATGTTACATACGAAGCTCTTGGTGAGAATGCTTCTCCTGTAATTATTACTCAAAGTGAGTTCATGAGGAGAATGAAAGAAATGTCTGCTATGAATCCTGGAATGAGTTTTTATGGAGAAATGCCTGATGCATATAATCTTGTAGTGAATACAGATCATAAGTTAGTAGGTGAAATAATTTCTGAAAAAAATACTGATGTAGCTGATAAAATTGCTCCATTTATTGAAAAGCTTGCTAAACTTGAGGTTTCTAAATTTGAGTTAGAAAAAGCAAAAGAAGGTAAGAAAGATGAAGAGGTTTCTCAGGCTGATAAAGATGCTTTAGCTAATGTAAATGATGAAATAGCTAAAACTAAGGGGGGAAAAGATGAAATTCTTGATGGATTTGGGAAAGAAAATAAAGTAGTAGGACAATTAATTGATTTAGCTCTACTTGCAAATGGACTATTAAAGGGTGAGGCCTTAAATAAGTTTGTTAATAGAAGTGTTGATATGATTAAGTAGATTTGTTTGTTCTTATCTTGGAAGTCTGCTGTAGAAGAAATTCTGCAGCAGACTTTTTTTGTTATATGTAATAATAATTACTGGAGCTAGTAATAGACTTTTTAAAAATATTTGCTATGTTAGAGGTTAATCAATTTATTTTTGATATAACATTAAGTAGATGATGTGGGTAAATTGTGAAATAAATAAAAATGCAATCCAAGAGGATGTGGAAGAGTGGAATTGTTTAGTTGTGATTGATGAGAATCTTTACTTTTTATCGAGGAAAAATATTTTAATGTTTTTAAACATGTTTATAAGTGTATGTATTTATATGATAAAGTGATTGTTTTGTTTTACTAACAAACAAAAGGACTTCAGCGAGTTTAGTTTTGTTGAGGACCTTTTTTTATGTTATATCATTATATATTGATATATAATATCAATTGGTTTATTGCATAAATATGTGTAAATATGTAGTGGAATTAATATATTTGTTACAACATGGCAGGTTTATTAAAAATGATACTACTTCTTTTAATTTTATTTATTCAAGGTATGCCATCTTGGGGAAATGAATTGTGTAGCATGTTTATGCCTGAGCAAGTAATTGTTGTAAATCCTGATACTCCAGTTCCTGATGTATGTTATACGGGAGAAGCGATTAGACTTAAAACAACAATATCTACAGTTAATAAAAAGTATGAATGGGTGAGAATTGCTTCAAATAATAACGAGAGTGTTGTTGCAACAAATTCTGATTATGTTATTACATCTGTTAATAATATTGGAAGGTATAAATTGAGGGTATATTCACCTAATCCTAATGAGGAGGCTGTGCCCAACGGAGATTTTGAGAATGTGAGAGATAATCGTATGAAGATTGATAGTGATAATAGTGGAGATGAAGTGCCTGTTGAATATTTTGAAGATGCAGCAAAAACCGAATTACTTTTTACAACTGATTATAAATATGTTGCTGGTTCTTTAGGTAATGAATTGTATGGAGAAGGAACTCATAGAGTAGGAGAATATGCGAAAGATTTTCATTCAAATTTTTGTAGTACACCTGCCCATTCCGGAACAAAATTCTTAATTGCTAATGGTGCATCAAACCAAACAACTAGAGTGTGGTTTAAACAAGTACACATTACACCTAATACAAGATATGCTTTTTCTGTTTGGGGATTATCCGTACATCCATCTGTGCCTGCTAAACTTGCTTTTTTTGTTACTGATAATGCAATAACCTCATTAGATATCTCAAATGGAATAGGTCAGATAGGTCAAGAATTTTCTTTTACTTCAAGTACAACAGTATGGACTGAGTTTTTTGTTTTTTGGGATTCAGGTGAATTTAGTGGTATAAAGACTCTAACAATTGTAAATACAAATATAGCTAGTAGTGGTAATGATTTTGCCATTGATGATGTGTCTTTTTGTGGTGTAAATACAGAAGAAAATGATGTTTCGGTAAGAGTAAGTCCAAGTATAATAGGAGATACGATAGAGAATATAGACGTTTGTGAAGGAGATACAAATACTTTGGATATTAGTGCAACAGATGATGTGGATAGTTATTCATGGACTAAAAATATTGATCCTATGATGGTTACCACAAAATCTATTGATGTTAAATCTGTTGTAACTGGAAATTTTACATATGTTGGAACAGCCTTAAATGTTTGTGGTAGCTCATTTGTAACATACAACCTTACTGTTCATCCTCAAGTCCACACTAGAGCTATTTCCCATAATTAAAACTCAACATCTTTATAGTTATCGTTAGCAATAGCTTTTTTTTATATCTTTGGTGTATGAATGAAATACTTGAAAGATTAAAAGTGAGTTGCGAGAATACCATGGTGGAACATCTTGGAATAGAGTTTGTTGAGTGTTCTCTTTGTAAGGTTGTTGCGCGAATGAAAGTTAATAAAAGTACAATAAGACCTGGGAATATATTGCATGGAGGTGCGACAATGGCTCTTGCAGAGACAGTAGGTAGTGCTCTTACTTTTATAAATATAGAAAATAACGATTTTAATGTATTTGGTATTGAGATAAACGGAAATCATGTGGGCTCAGTTAAAGAAGGAGGTTATGTGGAAGCAACTGCTGAGTATATTCATAAAGGAAGAACAACGCAGATAGTGAGTATAATGATCAGAGATCAAGATGATAATAAAGTATCTGTGTCGAGAATAACTAATATCATAATACCAAAGACCAAGTAAATGAAATTTATAGAGATAGTAAAAAAGTGCATATTAGCTGACATCTCTATGGCTCTTTATAGATTGCCAAATGATTCTGTTATATATCTTGTAATTGGTAAAGATAAAGCACAAAAATTAAGATTTCAGGACTTTTCTGATAAGGCTGAAGGTTTTGTCTTCCACCCATATAATACCGATAATAATCCGATTTGGTTTATAAATTCCGATTATGTAATTAGTTCTGATGATAATGAACAATCTGTTGAGTTTAATGCTTTTATTGCTAATCTTTCTTTTGTTGAACGGCAAGAAGAAATCCTTCAACAAGATCAGAGTAAACAGGAATATTTACAGATAGTAAATGATCTAATAAATAAGTTGAATGAAACTGATTTGCAAAAGGCAGTTTATTCTCGTACAAAAACTTTTGATGGTAAAGGGGTAGATGATGCGATAAGAATATTTACAAATCTTGAGAAAGCATATGAAAATGCATTTATTTTTTTTGTAAATATTACTAATGAGGTGAGCTGGATTGGAGCGAGTCCTGAGTTGTTGCTGTCACAAGATAATGATTGTATGCAAACAATGGCATTGGCAGGTACTCAAATATGTTTGGATTCGGATGTTATTGACATAGAGTGGAAGAGGAAAGAAAAGAGAGAACAAGAATATGTGTGTAAGTATATTGAAGAACAGTTAAATTCTACGGTTTGTCAGTTTGATAAAGGAAGAACTATAACGGTTAAAGCTGGAAATGTTTGTCATATACAAACACCATATACAATTTATGCAGATGAGGAAAAGTATTGGGAGTTAGTTAAGAAATTACATCCAACTCCAGCAATATGTGGTCTACCAGCTCGAGATGCATTAGAAGAAATCAATAGAATAGAGAAGTACGACAGAGGATATTATGCAGGATTTCTAGGTCCTTTAAATATTTTTTTGAATACTAGAATGTATGTAAATTTACGTTCTGCAAGAATTTCTAATAACCAGATACAATTATTTGTAGGAGGTGGAATTACTGCCGAGTCTCAAGCTCATAAAGAGTGGGATGAAACGGAGATAAAGTCGCAAACAATTATAAATATACTTTGTAATGAATAAAGAACTGTCGGATAGTAGAGCTGTAAAAATATTAGCTGATGTATGTATTTCAAAAGGTTTACGAAAAGTAGTAATTTCGTCGGGGTCGAGAAATGCTCCACTTATACTAACTTTTAATAGATTAGAAGAGATTGAAACGTATACTATAACCGATGAAAGAAGTGCGGCATTTTTTGCATTAGGTATGGCAGAGCAACTTGGAGAGCCAATAGGATTGATTTGTACTTCAGGTACAGCTCTTCTTAATTATTCTCCAGCTATTGCTGAGGCATATTATAAAGGTATACCTTTAGTTGTTATGTCTGCAGACCGACCATTAGAACAGATTGATCAGGGCGATGGTCAGGCTATTAGGCAGACTGGTGCTTTAGCTAATTTTGTGAAATATTCTGCTTCTTTACCAATTGTTAATGGAGAGGGGGATGAGTGGCATGTTAAGAATCTTCTTACAAATGCTTTCTTTGAATTGACGGATAAAAAACATGGACCTGTTCATATAAATATTCCATTAATGGAACCTTTATATGGTACGTGTTCTTATAATAAATCAACTTGTTTGTCAAGGATACTGGAAACACAGTCAGTATTATCTGAACAAAGTTTTGATGCGCTGAGTGAACTGCTTGGTACGTATAAGAAAATATTAATATTACCCTGTACGACAAATATTAATAGGGGTTTAAGTAATGTTTTGGAGAGTTTATCCAGATTATCGCAAGTTGTTGTGTTAAGCGAGACAATAAATAATTTACATTCAGATAATATTTTCAAAGGTGTAGATAAATATGTAAAGTCTATTTTCAATAAGGGAGACGAATATAAGCCAGATATAGTAATAACATTTGGAGATATTCTTGTTTCCAGAATGATAAAGAAGTATTTTAAGGGCAATGGAATGAATACTCATTGGCATATTAGTGTGAATGAAAAGCATGTTGATATGTTTCACAATTTGACATTTAGAATAGATGTGGACCCAGTGTATTTTTTAAATAATATTAGAATTAATAGTTTAGTTAGTAGTAATTATAGAGAGTTATGGCTTGCTGAAAGAGACTTTTTAGAAGATTATCATGAGACTTTTACAGGTGGTGTAGAATGGTCTGATTATAAGGCCTTTTCATTAATTGCTGAAATTCTACCGAAAGATTATATTATTCATTCGGGTAATAGTACTGTTATTCGTTATTTACAGCTTATAGAGCAATATTATAAGTATAGAAATTTCTGTAATAGAGGTACTTCTGGAATAGATGGAAGTGTTTCTACTGCTGTTGGAGCAGCGTGGGTTAATGGTAGAAAAAATCTGTTAATAACAGGTGATTTAAGTTTTTTCTATGATAGTAATGCTTTATGGAATAGATATGTAAGTGATGAATTAAAGATAATTGTTATAAATAATAAAGGTGGTGGTATTTTTAGATTTATCGATGGTCCATCGCAGCATGAGGAATTAGGAGAGTATTTTGAGCATAGTAACACAAGGTCTGCAAAACATCTGGCAGATTCGTTTAAACTTGGTTACTTTCATGCAGCAGATGAAGTTGGGTTTAAAGAGGAGTTAGTTAAATTCTTTAGTTATGAAGGTAAAGCTATACTTGAAGTCAATACTCCAAGAGAGATAAATGATATAGTGTTGAGAGAATATTTTAAGGGTATTTAGTAATTAAATTATTGAGAACAATTATTACTTTTGAATATTCTTTTCAATAGAAACAAATAAATATAAGATATGGCAATCAGAGAATGGAAAACAATTAAAGACTACGAAGATATTCGCTTTGAATTCTTTGAAGGTATTGCAAAGATTACAATAAACAGACCAGAGGTGAGAAATGCTTTCCGTCCTAAGACAGTGATGGAGATGAGTGATGCAATGAGATACTGTAGAGAGGCTCAAGAGATAGGTGTTGTTGTTCTTACAGGAGAAGGAGATAAGGCATTTTGTAGTGGTGGAGATCAGAATGTAAAATCGAAAGCAGGTTATGTTGGTGACGATGGTGTACCTCGTTTAAATGTTCTTGATTTACAGAAACAGATACGTTCTCTTCCAAAACCGGTAATTGCAATGGTTAATGGATTCGCTATTGGTGGAGGTCATGTGCTACATGTAATTTGTGACTTATCAATAGCTTCTGAAAATGCAATTTTCGGTCAAACTGGACCTAAAGTTGGTTCTTTTGACGGAGGCTTTGGTTCTTCATACCTAGCTAGAGTTGTTGGTCAGAAAAAAGCTCGTGAGATATGGTTCTTATGTCGTCAGTATTCCGCTCAGGAGGCAATGGATATGGGATTAGTTAATAAAGTTGTACCATTAAATAAACTTGAAGATGAGGTTGTTGATTGGGGTAAAACTATTATGATGCGTTCGCCAATGGCTATTCGTATGGTGAAAGCAGGATTGAATGCTGAACTTGATGGACAGGCTGGTATTCAGGAGCTTGCTGGAAATGCAACATTACTATATTATATGACAGAAGAGGCTCAGGAGGGAAAACATGCATTCCTTGAGAAGCGTGATCCTGATTTTGAGCAATTTCCTAAATTTCCTTGATGTTAAAAGCACAATATAAAAAGCATACTTTGATTTTTAAGACACCTGCGGGTACTTCTCGTGGTGTCTTAAAGACAAAAGATTCATGGTTTCTTGAAATATGGGATACATCACATTCAGAAATTAGGGGAATAGGAGAATGTTCTATAATACCTAATCTTAGTATAGATAATCCTGATAATATTGAGGTTATGCTTGATGAATTATGTGTAAATATTTCTGAGCATAGATCATACTTTACTAATAAACTACAGGATTTTCCAGCAATAAAATTTGCTTTAGAGACTGCATTAATTGATTTGCAAAGTGGAGGTAAACAAATATTCTTTGAGTCTGATTTTACTGAAGGTAGAGCCGGAATACCTATTAATGGATTGATATGGATGGGAGATGAGAACTATATGCGTTCTCAGATGGAGGAAAAGATTCATCAGTATCCATGTGTAAAGATGAAGATCGGCGCAATTAGTTTTGAGAGAGAAATTGCAATTATTAAATGGTTACGTGAAACTTATGGTAATGATTTTGAATTGCGGGTAGATGCAAATGGTGCTTTTTCTCTTGATGAGGTATACGAACGCCTTCTTGAACTTGCTCAATACAATATCCATTCTATTGAACAACCAATAAAACAAGGGCAATGGAGTGAGATGGCAACTATTTGTACTCATACTCCAATCCCAATTGTACTTGATGAGGAACTTATAGGCATTAACTCTTTTAATGAAAAGGCTAAATTACTGGATACGATTAAGCCTCATTATATAATTTTAAAGCCTTCTTTGCTAGGTGGATTTAAAGCCTCTCATGAATGGATTATGCTTGCTCAAGAGCGCAATATTGATTGGTGGATAACTTCTGCTTTAGAGAGTAATATTGGTTTAAATGCAATTGCTCAGTGGACTTATGTTCTTAATGTTTCTGTGCCTCAAGGTTTAGGTACTGGTTCGCTTTATACTAATAATATTGACTCTCCTCTCTTTATTGAGAAAGGGATGTTGTGGCACGAAAGTCAGAATAAGGGTCTAGATATTATCTTTAGCATGAATTAATATGAAATATCTATTAAACAATTGTGAGTATACAAAGGAAGAACTTCTTGTTTTGTGTAAAGATAAACAGAAATCATCTTCAGGATGGGAGGTGGATTTGTATTCCTTTATCTTGCAGTGGTTTGATGATAAGGATTATGTAGTTGGACAAACTTCAGGTACAACTGGTACTCCAAAACGGATGAAGTTGTATAAATCTCGTATGAAGCTGTCAGCAAAACGTACAGTTGAATATCTGCAATTGAAACCACAAGATATAGCATTGTTAAGTCTATCTGCTAATTATATAGCTGGTAAGATGATGATTGTCCGTGCTTTTGAATATGGACTGAATTTAATAATAATAGAGCCTTCAATGAAGGCTTTGTCCACGTTTAATGGATTAATTGATTTTGCTGCATTAGTTCCTTATCAGGTAAATGATCTACTTCAGAATGATTTAAACGTACTTAGTAATATAAAAACATTAATTATTGGAGGTGCTGAAGTAAGTGAGCAGCTAATAGCTGATTTGCAAGCTGTGTCAACTATTTGTTATGCAACTTATGGTATGACAGAAACTCTTTCACACATAGCTCTGAAACAGTTAAATGGGAAAAATCCTGAAAAATATTATAAAGTATTAGAAGGTATAACGATATCACAAGATAATAGAGGGTGTTTACAAGTAGTGGCTTATGATGAAGAATTGCTAGTAACAAATGATATTGTGAATATTATTTCTCATGATACCTTTGAATGGATTGGGAGATATGATAATATAATAAATAGCGGGGGAATAAAGTTTATTCCAGAACAAATTGAGGTTAAAATAAAACATTTGATTCCTCAAAGATTTATAATCTCATCAAAGAGTGATGAAAAGCTTGGTAATTGTATTATTCTTATAATTGAAGGTGAAGAGTATGATACAGGAGAATTACAAAATAGATTAGAAGAAACTCTATCTAAATATGAAATCCCCAAAGAAATTACTTTCAAAGAACATTTAAAAGTTACCTCCTCGGGGAAAATTATAAGATAGAATAATGTTATTATTCGTATTTAATAGCTATTACTGGATTACTTTTAGCTGCTCGTATTGATTTGTAGCTTATTGTTAAAAGAACCATAAGTCCTAATCCTAAGGTACTTATAACAAATATCCACCAATGTAGCTGTGTACGGAAAGCAAAGCTTTCTAGCCACTTATCGAGTCCGTAATATGATAATGGAACAGCAATTATACAAGCAATTAATAGATACTTTCCAAATTCTTTATTAATCATTATAAGAATTTGTGAAGTACTGGCTCCATTAATTTTACGAATTCCAATTTCTTTAATTTTTTGCATTAGAAGAAGCATTATAAGACCGATAAGTCCGAAAATAGATATCATTAACGCTAATATCGTAATTGTGGTAATTATATTTGCCGTTCTTTCTTCGTTCTCATATTGTTTTTTCAAATTGTCGTCAAGAAATGTATAGTCTAATTCTCGTTCTCCATCAAACTCTCTCCATATAGTTTTCATTTCTTCAATTGTTTGTGGTATATGGCCTTTTTTTGCTTTAACAAATAAGCAATTAATACTATTCATTCTGTTGCCACTCATGCAGCAAACAGGATCAATATCATCATGCATTGAATCGAAATGAAAATCTTTAACAAGTCCTACTATTTGAACTTTCTTTTTCCAGAATGTAACAAACTCACCTATAGGATTATCAATCCCAGCAGCTTTAGCAAATGTTTCATTAACAACAATTGCATTTATATCTTTTACATTATCCGTTTCTCTGAGATTCCTACCTTTAATAACATTAATTCCTAGTGTTTTAAAATAACTTGAATCTATTCTCAAGAATCTAGTTTGTACTTTTGTAGTATCAATTTTTATTGTTGAAGAACTAGATCCCATAACAAAGTTTCTATCACTACCTGCAACTCTTTCAACTCCTGATAATTCTGTGAATCTACTTTGTAATGATTTTGTTGTGGGTAATTTAAAATCTGATGGGACGTCCACTGAAATAACGTTATTCGTATCGAAACCAACATCTTGTCCTTTCATGTAATTAATTTGTCTCACTATAAAAGAAGAGGCAATTATCAGTATTAGCGAAAGAGTAAACTGTATAACCATAAATGATTTAGCCATACCTAGTCGTGATCCCATTTTTGTCTGATTACGAAATATACATACAGGATTTTGTTTGGATATATATATACCTGGAATACATATTGTTCCTACGATTAACGTGAATAGAGCAAGTAAAAAGCCATAAGCAATAATGTTTGTATATAGATTGAAATCTAATTCATAGCCAATTAAGTTGTTAAAAAACGGTAGACTTAATTCAGCAATAACCACACCAAGAGCAATTGATATAAATACAGTTACACTTGTTTCTGTCACGAATTGAAAAATCACTCCTTTTCGTTTACTTCCGAATACCTTTCTAACAGCTACCTCTTTGAATCTTTTCATTGAGATACCAACTGAGAGCATCACATAGTTTACGCAAGCAAGAATTAGTACTAATATTGATATACAAGCAAGAATATATGAACGTTTCTTGTCTCCTTTATCTGAATATGCAGCCCACGCTATCTTATCGCTAAAATATGATTCCTGAAAATTTAATAATTCAATAGTAAAGTTCATAGAATCTTCGCCCATAGCACCACCTTTAATAAACTGCTCATATAATTTTCCGTAGTATTTTTTAAAGTTTGCGCAAGCAGCCTTTTCTACACTTTTCTTATTATTAGCACTGTTAAGAGCCACGTATATTGATGTATTCCCAAAGTCGTTACTTGATTGTGAATAATATCTACTATGTTTATATATTGTGACAATATCAAACTTAATACTAGAGTTTTTAGGTATGTTCTTTAATATTCCTGTGATTGTTAAGGGGCTGTTTTTCATGTCGGGAAACATGATGGTTTGCCCAATAAGTTTCGAATAATCAGAGAAAGTATTTCCTTTGATTAATTTGTCTGCAAATTCTTTTGTAATATATATTTCGTTTTCATCTTTCAGAGCAGAACGTTCAGAACCAATTATAAATTCATAAGTAAAAATATTAAAGAACGAAGAGTCTGTAAATGCTATGTTTTCATGGAATTTCTTATTCTCATATCTTACCCATGCTTTACAAGTTCTGAGGCCAGCTGCATATTCAATATCAGGAATATCATTTTTTAAATCTTCAGCAAGTTTGTGTTTCTGCAGAGAATTGTAATGAGACTCTCCATCGTTCCAGGTTAGTTTATTTAGAACCTGATAAATTCGATCTCCATTTTTATGAAAATCATCATGATTATATTCAAAGCTTATAAATAAGTACGATAGAAGGCATATTGCAACACTTACTGATAGACCGAATATATTTATTGCAGATAGTCCCTTATTTTTTATTAGGTGTCGTAATGCCGTTAGTAAATTTGATTTAAACATAGTGGTTAGTAAATTTATATATTTGTGTATTATTGTTTATTCACTCCTTAGGCAATCAACTGGATTCATTCTTGCTGCTCTAAAAGCCTGCCAACTTACGGTAGCTAATGTGATTATCATTGTTGTGAGTCCTGATATAATAAAGACTAGGCTATCAATGTTTATTCTATATACAAAGTCTTGTAGCCAGTTGCTCATTAGATAGTATGCAAATGGGCAGGCAATAATAAACGAAATTGCTACCCACTTAATGATGTCCATATTCAGTCGCATAATAATTGATGATACAGGTGCACCAAGAATCTTCCGCACACCAATTTCTTTCACTTTCTGTTCTATTGTAAAAGCTACAAG
>Ga0193955_1001257_pt1 | contig 12165 bp, 13 predicted proteins | sample BB_6_MG_FD_140343 | JGI IMG/M metagenome (GOLD analysis project Ga0193955, IMG submission 140343) | Microbial mat bacterial communities from the Broadkill River, Lewes, Delaware, United States - BB_6_MG | ecosystem: Environmental > Aquatic > Freshwater > River > Microbial mats | place: USA... | reverse complement strand
GCAAGGATTGAAAAGACCCAAGCAAAAGATTGTAGAACCCGGCTATGGCCTTAGGACAAAAAAACACAATAGCCAAATCCCGTAGCCACCTATCTGGTAACCAGAACATTGAACCTTTAACAGCAAATAATATGAACAGAGGTAAATAATGGCAAAACATGATACCCCTTTACTTGACCAGTTGGAATCCGGTCCCTGGCCCAGCTTTGTTTCAGACTTGAAACATCAGGCCAAAGTCAGGGCAGAAAATGAAAATAATGTTGAATTTCAAATCCCCCAGGATTGTGTGGACGATCTTCTGGGCATCATGGAGCTTTCCTACAAACACGGCAGAACCCATTGGAAGCATGGGGGCATTGTGGGCGTCTTTGGATACGGCGGCGGTGTCATCGGCCGGTATTGCGACCAGCCCGACCAATTTCCCGGTGTGGCGGCGTTTCATACCCTGCGCGTGAACCAGCCCGCAAGCAAATTTTACACGGCAGAGTATTTAAAACAGCTTTGCGACCTATGGGATTTCAGGGGGTCCGGCCTGACCAATATGCACGGCACCACAGGTGATATCATCCTTTTGGGCACCACCACGCCCCAGCTCGAAGAAATTTTCCATACCCTGACCCATGAGTTGAATCAGGACCTGGGCGGGTCGGGCTCCAACCTGAGAACTCCGGCCAACTGCCTGGGCATTGCCCGGTGTGAATACGCCTGTTACGATACGGCAGCCCTGTGCCATTTTCTGACCAACGAGTATCAGGATGAGCTTCACCGTCCGGCCTTTCCCTACAAATTCAAATTTAAATTTGACGGCTGCCCCAATGGCTGCGTGGCCGCCATCGCCCGTTCTGACATGTCTTTTATCGGCACATGGCGCGATGACATCAAAATAGACCAGGATGCCGTTGCAAAATATGCTGAAAATAATCCTGACTACCCATCCAACGCCGGCGCCCACAGGGGATCAAGGGACTGGGGCCCATTTGACATTCAAAAAGAGGTCATTGAGCTGTGCCCCACGGGGTGCATGACATACGAAAACAAAAAACTGGTCATTGACGCCCCCAACTGTACCCGATGCATGCACTGTATCAATGTAATGCCCCGGGCCCTTAATATTGGTGACGACAGGGGGCTTTCCATCCTTGTGGGTGCCAAGGCGCCCATCCTGGATGGCGCCCAGATGGGATCATTGCTTGTGCCTTTCATGGAAGTCAATCCGGATAATGATTATGAAGCAATCACCGAACTTATTGAAAACATCTGGGACTGGTGGATGGAGGAAGGCAAAAACCGGGAACGTCTGGGCGAACTGATCATGCGGCAGGGATTTCAACGCCTGCTTGAAGCCACGGGAATCCCCGCCAAGGTCCAGCATGTCTCCTATCCCAGAACCAACCCTTACATTTTCTGGAAAGAAGACGAAGTCCCCGGTGGCTGGGACCGTGATGTTGCAGAATACAGAAAACACCATAGCAGATAGAAAGGACAAATCATCATGGCATTTATTTCCGCCGGTTATAATCCGGAAAAACCAATGGAAAACCGAATCACTGATATCGGTCCCAGAGACTATAAAGACTTCTATCCCCCTGTGATCAGAAACAACCAGGGCAAATGGTCCCACCATGAAATTTTAGAACCCGGCGTGCTTGTCCATGTGGCCGAATCCGGCGATCAATGTTACACGGTAAGGGTGGGCGGCGCACGCCTTATGTCCACCTCCCTGATCAACGAAATCTGCGAGATCGCAGAAAAACACTGCGGCGGTTATGTCCGGTTCACCACCCGGAACAACATTGAATTTATGGTGGACGACAAAGAAAAACTTGAACCCTTGAAAAACGACCTGGCATCCAGGAAATTTGACGGTGGGTCCTACAAGTTTCCCATCGGCGGTACCGGTGCGGGTATCACTAACATTGTCCACACCCAGGGCTGGACCCACTGTCACACACCGGCCACTGATGCCTCGGGCACGGTTAAGGCGGCCATGGATGAATTGTTCGCAGATTTTCAGGATCATCGCCTGCCTGCCCACCTCAGGGTTTCCATGGCCTGCTGCTTGAATATGTGCGGGGCCGTGCACTGCTCGGACATCGCCATCCTTGGCTACCACAGAAAGCCGCCCATGTTGGACCATGATTACCTGGACAAGGTGTGCGAGATTCCTCTGGCCGTCTCATCCTGCCCCACCGCCGCCATCAAGCCCGCCAAGGTGACCCTGGCAGACGGAACCGAAGCAAAATCGGTCTCTGTTAAGCAGGAACGGTGCATGTATTGCGGTAATTGCTACACCATGTGCCCATCCATGCCGCTTGCTGACACCGAAGGTGACGGCATCGTTCTCATGGCCGGCGGCAAGGTCTCCAACAGAATCTCTCAACCTAAATTTTCCAAGGTTGTGGTGGCTTTTATTCCCAATGAGATGCCCAGATGGCCATCCATGACCGCTGCCATAAAAAAAATGGTAGAAGCCTATGCCAACGGAGCCAACAAGTATGAACGACTTGGTGAATGGGCGGAAAGAATCGGATGGGAAAAATTCTTTGAAGTGTGTGAGCTTGAATTTACCCATCACCTCATCGACGATTTTCGCCAGCAGGCCTACATGAGTTGGCGGCAGTCCACCCAGTTCAAATTTTAATTTGGACATTTCAAAAAAAATCTAAACGGGATGGACCGGAGACCTTTATACCCTCCGGTCCATTCTTTTAAACAAGGAGGCTTCATGCAAATTGTATCCATTTCAGTCAGCAAAAAAAAAGGGACGCCCAAAAAATGTGTTAACCAGGCGATTTTGATTGAAAATCATGGAATTAAAAGTGATGCCCACGCCGGAGATTGGCACAGGCAGATCAGTTTTCTGGCTTCGGAAAGTATCCGCAGGGCCGCCACACAGGAGTTCAGTCCAGGTTTTGGTGGTTTTGCAGAAAATATTGCCACCTCAGGCATTGACTGGCGGGCTGTTTCTTTGGGCCAAAAATTACTTCTTGGAAAAGAAGCCCTTGTTGAAATTACCCAGGTCGGTAAAGAATGCCATAAGAAATGTGCTGTATTTTACCGTACAGGAAGTTGCATTATGCCCAAGGAAGGTATATTTGCAAAGGTTCTAAAAGGTGGTTTCATTAACGTTGGAGACGGGATTTCTTATTTATGAACAAAGTAAAAATAACGGTGCTAAAAACCACATTCGATGAAGAATTAGTGGAAGAGTACGGCGCCATTGGATTGACCGCATGCCCGATGTTGAAACAAGGACAAATTTTTGAAGCTGATTTTGCAAAACCTGATGGCTTTTGCGATGAGGCATGGAAAGCAATCTACCAATATGTTTTTGCACTTGCCCATGGCGCAGGAGATGACCTTTTTTATTATGGCGATTGGATTCGAAATCCAGGTGTTGCCATATGCAGCGGCAATGATGGATTAAGGCCTGTGATTTTTAACTTGGAAGCTACGAATCAAACTTCTAAAATTGATTACCAGCCCGTTCGGTAGTTAAAGCCGGACTCAAACCCTAAAAACACAGGGCCAGGATATCCTCCGGGAACAGATGCCAACTTTTTTGGGCAATGGTGCCGGCGCAGCCGACCAGGTTGGCGGCATCAAAAATTTGGGGTTTGAATCCGGTGAACGCCCAATCAATGACCGCTTTGATTCAATTTTTATTCCAGATCTCATTGAAGGGGGAAGGTCCCCATGGCAAAAAGCGATTGGAATCATATCGTGCCCGGGTATCAACCGCATTTCAAAAAATTGTCTTTTAGCGTAAAATCATCAGACGATGATTGATGTGATATCTTTAAATCTTTCAATTTCAAAGTCAGGTTTCATTTCAAGCCTGGTTCCAAAACCGAACTTGCAAAAAATACTGTTGATACCAACATTTTGCGCAAGCTGTAAATCAGTATGATGATCTCCGACCATCCAGATATTTTCTTTTTTTGCGTTGAACCCTTTTTCCCGGGCTACTTTCAGCACTTCATAAAAGCCTTCGGGTTCAGGCTTTACCGTGACAACATCACCGCCGCCCAGGGTTGTCATCAGGTATTGATCCAGTCCCAAAGAAGCGGTCATTTTGCGGCTCATATCGCCGGGCTTGTTGGATAAAACGGCCAGAAAAAAACCGCTGCGCCAAAGCGCCTTAATTGTCTCTAAAACACCATCATAAAGCCGGGTATCCACAACAAGATTCTTTGCATAATATTGGGTAAATTGATCGCACGCGTCGTTTATATCTTTTTCAGGCATGTCATGGAGGGATTTTTCCATCAACTGTGTGCGGCCGCCGCCAACAAATCCAATAATTTTATCCAGGGAAAATTCAGCAAGTCCGTATGACGTTCGCACCCAATTCACAGCACGTCCAAGATCAGCCCGTGTGTCTGCCAAGGTTCCGTCTAAATCGAATATAATCAGTCTGTTCACTGTAGCTCCATAAACAGGTCAGTGGAAAAAAGATTTAATCGTAACCTTCCCTTTGACCTCCTCTTGCGTTTATACCTAATATACATACAATCTTAACCTCCTAAGACAGCGCATAATACAACAAAAGGAGATTCAATGAAAAACGAAATAAAAAAGATGCTCACTGCCATGCAGGTTAAAGACAACAAACAAGATGCAGAGCAAAAAGCCCATGAAATTTATAACATGACGCCCGATGCACTCATGATACTCGTTGAATTAGGATTGGAACTGTCAAAGGCACAAAAAAATGAAAACAAGAAAAATATAATAAGGGCTATTATTCTGACGATTTTCATTTTTTACAAAAAAAACAAAGCTGAATTCATAGATTCACCATATTATTCACAATGTATAGATTTGTTGATTGATTTATCCGGTAAGGGGTTTGCCTCTGCTTTGAAAGCACTCTCTGAAATGGGATTGACCGAATATGATATGTGCAAAAAACAACTCCTATCCCTTCCTATTGTGGAAAAACATCTGCGCGACAAAACCATTTCCGTTCAGGAAGCCTATGAAGAGATTCGATTGAGCAAAAATTACAAGGGGTTTAAGGGATTTTTGAAAAACCACTACGCCCTTGGAAATGACATAAAGCATGCCCATGCGATTTATAGAATAAGCCAAACTTTATTTGTGCTCAGATCAACCAGATTACAATAGTTGTGAAGCCCAAGTTAAGTCGTTGACACCTATGGACAATGACAGTAAAAGAACAGAATTCAGCTTGGAAGACTTAAAAATTTGCCCGTGGATCACCAGACCCTTGCCACAGGCATTGATGCAGTCATGAAGCAAAAATGATCATTTAAGCTGCGCTGATCATTTTTAAGGGCCTTAAAAACGCGCTTCTTCTTGCGGCATATTTTTGTTAGACGCAAGAGAGAATCAATGATATTAGATCAACCTTTTTACCCTCAGGAGTTTCTCCATGTTCATAGAACTTGACGATTACATCTCGTCTGAAACCTTTAAAAGAATTCAAACCTTTTCCGAAGATAAAGAAACGCCTTTTCTGGTGGTTGATTCGGCCACGGTTGAAAAGAATCTTGACGATCTTAAAAACGGTTTTCCCTATGCCAACATCTATTATGCCGTAAAAGCGAACCCTGCCGTTGAGGTCCTTGCGCTCATGCGTGACAAGGGCATCAATTTTGATATTGCATCCGTCTATGAGCTTGATCGTGTCCTGTCCCTGGGTATCAGCCCTGACAGGGTCAGTTACGGCAATACCATCAAAAAAAGCCGGGATGTCCGGTATTTTTATGACAAAGGGGTCAGGCTCTATGCCACGGATTCCGAAGCCGACATCCGTAATATCGCCAAAGCCGCACCGGGCTCCAAAATCTATGTCCGGATTTTATCCGAAGGCACCCTTACGGCAGACTGGCCCCTGTCCAGAAAATTCGGCTGCCAGCCGGACATGGCCATGGATTTGATTATTCTGGCCAGAGACCTTGGTCTGGTCCCCTATGGAATATCTTTTCATGTGGGGTCCCAGCAGCGGGACATCGGTGCCTGGGACGGGGTGCTTGGCAAGGTGAAGGTGATTTTTCAAAGACTTCTGGAAGAAGTCGGTATTAAGCTTGAGATGATCAATTTAGGTGGGGGATTCCCCTCCAATTATCTGACCAAGGCCAACACCCTTGACGTCTATGCCCAGGAGATTACCCGGTTTCTCACCGAAGGGTTTGGCGACGAACTGCCCGCCATATTCCTTGAGCCCGGACGTTCCATCATGGGAAATGCAGGCGTACTGGTCAGCGAGGTGGTCCTGATTTCAAGAAAATCCAGAACCGCCCTGAACCGATGGATTTATACGGATGTCGGAAAATTTTCCGGATTGATTGAAACGATGGACGAAGCCATAAAATACCCTATCTATTCAGGCCGTAACGGTGAGCTTGAAGACGTGATTATTGCCGGCCCCACATGTGACAGTGCAGACATTATGTATGAAGACTTCAAATACAAACTGCCCTTGAATCTGTCCATGGGAGACCGTCTTTACTGGCTGTCCACGGGCGCATACACCAGCAGCTACAGCGCCATTGAGTTTAACGGCTTTCCGCCTTTAAAGACATATTTCATATAGATACGCTTTTTTAACGGATATGACTGATAAGGTAAATCAGACATGGATAAGCGAACAAAAAAAGGGATTAAAAAAGGTGTCCTTGACTGGCTTGATGAAGAACTTCAGGACACCTTTGATGAAGACTACGAACTTGAACTCTCCGGTTCTGAACTTTCCATTGAATTAAAAAAAATCTACAGGGAACAACATCCGCCAACCCTTGAGGGAAGCAAATATTTCAAATCGTTGTTAATGCTCCAGGCCGAACTGATCAAGATGATGGGCTGGGTCGAACACACGGGGGGAAAGATTGCCGTTATTTTTGAGGGCCGGGATTCAGCTGGGAAAGGCGGCGTGATCAAGCGTATTGCCCAGCGGTTGAATCCAAGAGTCTGCCGGGTGGTTGCGCTGAACAAACCGACGAACAAAGAGCAGTCACAATGGTATTTCCAAAGGTATGTCCCGCATCTGCCTTCTGCCGGAGAAATCGTGCTGTTTGACAGATCCTGGTATAACCGGTCCGGCGTGGAGCGGGTCATGGGATTTGCAAGCCCGGTGCAGGTGGAGCAGTTTCTCAAGGATGTGCCGGAATTTGAACGCATGCTGGTTCGCTCGGGCATCCGTCTGATCAAATACTGGTTTTCCATCACAGACGAGGAACAACACCTGCGCTTTCTTATGCGTATTCATGATCCCCTCAAGCAGTGGAAATTAAGCGACATGGATTTACAGTCCCGAATCCGCTGGGAGGATTACACAAAGGCCAAGGAAGAGACCTTTGCCCGGACCAATATACCGGAGGCGCCCTGGTATATCGTGGAGGCCAATGATAAAAAGCGGGCACGACTCAACTGTATCCATCACCTGCTGGATCAGATTCCCTACGAGGAAGTTCCCTACGAGCCCCTCACCCTGCCCGATCGAGCACATAATCCGGACTATGAACGGGCGGTGCTCCCACCGGAACTGTATGTGCCAAAACGATATTAAGGCAAAAAAAATCCCATAAGAATTTTTTCAGTGGGGCGGATTTTACGTATGTTGTTTTGGGCTGTGCCTGGCCGTTGAGATATGAGGTACAGCCCATGGCTATTTATAAACAAATCTTAATACGTTGTTGAATTACTTCCTGGTTTTGCTGCGGGCTTAAGCCTGCCAAATGATAATATCAGGTCCGCCCGGCGGTTATATTTAATGTTCGGTTCCGGTGTGTTTAATCTTCTGGAATACGTCATCCCTGGAGAGTTTTTTTTCTTTTTTCTTTTTACGTTTTTCTTTCAGGCTCAGTTGTTCTACTTTCCGGGCATCACGTTTGTTTCTGTTATGTTCCCCTTTTTCCGCCATCATACCTCCTCGTCAGTTTCACCTGACAATAGAACCTTATAATTTATATATTCGGACATTGGCTGCCCGAGGCTTTCATCCGGCCTGTTATCGGCGTTATATGCCAGATCAGACCCGGTTATCAGCATTTAGACTAATCCGAAAGCAACAAGCATGCCACATACAATTATATCGGTAATAGGAAGCTCAGGGCGCATGGATCGCTATTGTTTTGAAAAAAACAGGACATAACGTGTCCTATTGTTGGGATATGATTGGAGGGCCCACAGACAAAATCAAGCATTTTTGGGGTGCTTGAATTGTTTTTTATCCAGTCCGTGCCGGGTCAAAAGGCGGTTAAGCTGCCGGGTCGTAATGCCGGCCTGTTGTGCGGTTTCACGTATTCGGCCGTTTGTTTGGGCAAGCAGGCGGGTCAGATAGGAAACTTCACAGGCGTTCACCGCATATTGGCGCACCTGGGCCAGGGTCTGACCGGTGTCGGGTGCAGGTATATCCCGTGCAACGGCCGCCTGGGTCTCTATGGGCAAATTATCGGGCGTCAGCACCGTCGAAGTTTCAAGGATATACGCACGTTCAAGGATATTCTCAAGCTCGCGGATGTTGCCGGGCCAGTCATAGCGCCTGAATCCATCCAGAACCGGCGGAAGAACCGTTTGGATGTTTTTTGCATACTTGACGTTTAATTTCTTTAAAAACTGATCCACCAGACTTTCCAGGTCTTCGGAACGTTCCTTGAGAGGCGGGACTTCAATGGGAAACACGTTGAGGCGGTAAAACAGGTCTTTTCGAAACAGGCCTTTGCCGACAGCCTCTTCCAGGTCTGAATTCGTGGCTGCAATGATCCGTACATCCGCCTTGAGCATGGTATCGCCTCCGATTCTGCTGAAGGTGCCGTCTTGGAGCACCTGAAGCAGCTTAACCTGTGCGGCAGGGGATATGGTGCCGATCTCATCTAAAAAAATTGTGCCGGTTTCGGCCATTTCAAACCGGCCGGGTTTTTTGCGAACCGCCCCGGTAAAGGCCCCTTTTTCGTGTCCGAACAGCTCACTTTCAATGAGCGTATCAGGGATAGCGCCGCAATTGATGGAGATAAAAGGCTTTTCGGACCGCCGACTGTGCCGGTGGATCAGTCTGGCCAGGGTGCTTTTCCCCGTACCAGTTTCCCCCAGCAGCAGGACAGTGGCAATGGTGGGTGCAACGGACCGGATATTTTTAAAAATTTTCTTCATGCCTTCATTTTTAGACCGTATGGTATCCTGCCATTCTGTTTTCCAGAATTTATCCCGCAGGTAATCCAGTTCAAAATCCCTGTAACGGGAACGGCTTAAAGCTGAGAGCACCAGCTGGATATCCTGCTGCCTGACCGGGGACTGAAGGTACCCCACAGCACCGGTTTTCACAGCTTCAATGGCTTGAAGGGTATTGGACCGTGTGCACAGAACAATAAACTGAACAAACGGATTGATGGATTTGAAGGCGGGCATGCCCGGATGGGAAGCCAGCAGTTCGATGTCGGCCAGAATCAAATCAAACGGAGACTGGGCATGAAGCGTGAGTGCCGTCTCGATATCAGAGGCCCTGCGAATGTTACCGACATGGGAAAGGGCACGTGAAATCAGGAGCCATTCATCTTCGCAACGGCTTAAAATCAGTATATCTTTCATCTAAAAGCCCAAAAAGGATTTTTATCATTCTGCTGCAGGAAAAAATGGAACTGTCGCAGGGTGTTATTTTTAACAACACCCTAAAGGGATGTCAATATGGCCCTTAAGTAAAAGGAAAGTTGTTCTCTTTTTTTAGCTGACTGTCTCTACGTATTTGTATTCTAGTCGGACTGCGATGCGGTTAAAGGTTTGCCCAGGATCTGAATTAATTGCGTCAAAAACCAGTGGAACACCCTTTTGTGCGCTTTGCCATATGCCGCGCTCCATGGGAAGCACCGCGATGGTTTCAATCTGACACCATCGGTCCGTTAAACCGGTATAAAAAGATTCAACATGACCGCATTTTTCACAACACCATGACACCATATTTTCCACCAGGCCGATGATGGGGACCCCCTGTTGCTGAAATATGCATACATGCTGCTGGAGATCCTTCCGGTTAGCCTCATTGGGCGTCGTGACAATGACGGCACCATTCGGGGCAAACGCGTTTACAACCACATCTTGAATTTGCCTGTCACCTGACGGCAGATCCACAATGAGAAAATCCAGATGATCCCGATCTATGTGAGATATCAATTGTTCCATGGTTCCTGCAATCCTCTTTTTTCTCACCAATGGATCACTTTGCGCCCCGGGCACAAAACGTTCAAGTGAAAAGACCTGAATCCCAAACGCCTGAACCGGAAAAGCCGCGGTGTGTGCGCCCAGCAACCGCAGAATGGCCGGGAAGTGTATATCTGCGTCAAGGATACCCACCCGATTACCCCTCAATGAAAGTGCTGCGGCAATATTCACGGCGATGGTGGACGCGCCCTGCCCTGCCTTACCGCTGCTCACCAGGTAAGTATGATGTGAAATTCCATTTGTTTTTACGGTTTTCATCGGGTTTTGCCAAAATAAAAATTGTTGATGTACATGCAAAACAAGCAGCACATGAATAACGGCCCCAGCCCGGCATTTGTCCGGGTGGGGCTGCAACCCAAGCTTAAGCCTTTACCGTGCCCGGCAAAGACACCAGATTTGTTTTTAAGTGGATGTTGTCGTTGTTTATCTTTTTTTAGGTTTTTCAGCGATCATGGCTTCGGTGGTCAACATCAAGCCTGCGACCGATGCGGCATTTTGAACCGCAAAGCGCACGACTTTAGCGGGGTCAATCACACCCGCTGCCAAAAAATTTTCATAGGTGTCAGTCCGGGCATTGAATCCAAAGTCGCCATCCCTTTCCAAGACTTTGTTCAAAACCACCGAACCCTCTTTGCCGGCATTCCGGGCAATCTGCTTCAACGGCTCGGACAATGCCCGCTTCAATACAGAGATTCCGTTCTGCTCATCCCCATCAAGCTTGATGGTTTCCAGTGCTTGTATGCACCGAACCAGGGCAACGCCGCCTCCCGGGACAACACCCTCTTCAACTGCCGCCCGTGTGGCGTTTAACGCGTCTTCAACCCGGGCTTTTTTTTCTTTCATTTCAGTTTCCGTGGCTGCGCCGATATTAATGATCGCCACCCCGCCGATAATTTTGGCCAATCGTTCCTGCAATTTTCACGATCATAGGTCGAGGCGGTATCTTCGATTTGGGTTCGGATCTGCTTCACGCGGCTCTCTATGGCAGATTGGAGGCCGCCGCCGTCCACGATGGTGGTGCTGTCCTTGCCGATTTTAACCGATTTGCAGGTACCCAGGTCTTCTGTTTTGATATTTTCCAGTTTAAGGCCGATATCCCTGGAGATCATCCGGCCGCCGGTCAAAACTGCGATATCCTCAAGCATGGCTTTACGGCGGTCCCCGAATCCCGGCGCTTTGACTGCCGCAACTTTTAAGCTGCCCCGCAATTTATTGACAATGAGGGTGGATAATGCCTCGCCGTCCACATCTTCGGCAATGATTAAGAGCGACCTGCGATTTGCTGCAATCGTTTCGAGCAGCGGCAGCAGATCCCTCATTACGGTAAGTTTCTTTTCATGAATAAGGATGTAAGGATCGTTAAGCACGGCCTCCATTTTCTGGGTATTTGTTATAAAGTAAGCAGATAAATATCCTTTATCGAACTGCATTCCCTCTACCACATCCAATGTGGTTTCCATGCTTTTGGCTTCTTCCACGGTGATGACGCCTTCCTTGCCCACCTTATCCATGGCTTGGGAAATCAATTTGCCGATGGTTGCGTCATTGTTGGCCGAGATGGTTCCCACCTGTTCGATTTCTTTTTGATCCCGGGTGGGGTTGGATAATTTTCTAAGATGAGCGACAACCGCGTCGATTCCTTTGTCAATACCACGTTTAAGTGCCATGGGGTTCACACCTGCAGACACCAGTTTATAGCCTTCGCCATAAATGGCCTGGGCCAAAACCGTTGCCGTCGTAGTACCGTCTCCGGCGGTATCGCTGGTTTTACCTGCGACTTCCCTGACCATTTGTGCCCCCATGTTTTGAAACTTATCAGGTAAGTTAATCTCCTTGGCTACGGTGACACCGTCCTTGGTGACCAGGGGGGAACCCCAGGATTTTTGCAGAACCACATTGTTTCCCCGGGGTCCTAAGGTCACCTTGACAGCGTCGGCCAGGGTATTGACGCCCAGGAATATGGCATCCCGGGCTTTTGATCCGTAG
>Ga0193955_1001253_pt1 | contig 12173 bp, 11 predicted proteins | sample BB_6_MG_FD_140343 | JGI IMG/M metagenome (GOLD analysis project Ga0193955, IMG submission 140343) | Microbial mat bacterial communities from the Broadkill River, Lewes, Delaware, United States - BB_6_MG | ecosystem: Environmental > Aquatic > Freshwater > River > Microbial mats | place: USA... | reverse complement strand
TTTTATTCAGGGTAATATTGGGCCGCAAAAGCCGCTGGCAGATATCCACAACCAGGTTGGCCAGGCTGTAGTTGACACCTTTCAGGATGGGCTGGCCCACGACTCTTACCATGGTTTTGGCCTGGTCCGGCCCGTAATATACCTTGAGGTTTGTAATCACCCGTTCCCTGTGGGACTGGATGGTTCTCAAGGTGATCCCTTTTTCCTCTTCAGCCAACAGGATTTCTTTGTTGCTTACTACCCCGTTGGTCAAAATGGTGCTTATGATAGCGGTTAAGTATCCTGTAACCTCTTCGGAGAATTTTTCTTTGAAAAGGATTTGGAATGCGCCTTTGGAGATTTCTATGCCCAGTTTTTTTTCAAATTCTGGTTTGACCGCCAGGGCCATGGAGAAGGAGGGTTCCGAAGATTCGGGCAAGGCGGTCTCATCTGTTTCATCCGTCTCCTCGGCCTCTTTAGAACCTATTGGCTTGTTTTCCCAGGGGATTTTCTCTTCTTTGAACATATTGCGGCCAAACTGCATGGCCGATGAAATGCCGGCGTTTATATTCTTTAACAGGTTGGCGTCAAAGTCATATACCGTTTTGATTGATGTTTTGGCCATGTCCATTTTGGCCAGGTTGGTGGCCTTGTCTTCTATGAAGAAATCCTTGGGAGCTTTGATGTCCCTGCTGGCAACATCCCCTATTTGATATACATAGGATTCTGTGGTGTGGTCAAAGGTCTGGGCCAGAGCGAACAGGGTTACGACCAGAAAAAACATGACGGGCGGCAGATACGGGGTGCACGACAGGTTTTGCCCGTTCCACTTAAGCCAACCCTGGTTATTTGCTTTTTTCATAAGCGTTGATAATATCGGACACCAGCCGGTGCCTGACAACATCTTCCTTTGAAAATTCTATGAATGAGATTCCCCGTATCCGGGCAAGCAGTTTCCTGGCTTCCACCAGGCCTGATTTTTTCCCGCCCGGCAGGTCTGTCTGGGTGATATCACCTGTGACAATGGCCTTTGATCCGTATCCAATTCGGGTCAAAAACATTTTCATCTGCTGGGAGGTGGTGTTCTGGGCTTCGTCCAGAATGATAAACGCATCATTCAGGGTTCTGCCCCTCATAAATGCAATGGGTGCGATCTCAATGGTTTCCTGCTCAATATATGCTCTGGCTTTTTCAAAATCAAGCATATCATAAAGGGCATCGTACAGCGGGCGCAAATATGGATTAATTTTTTCAGCCAGATCGCCGGGAAGAAAACCCAATGCCTCGCCGGCTTCCACCGCAGGGCGGGTGAGGATAATTTTTTTTACATCACCCTTTGTAAAGGCTGCAACGGCCATGGCCATGGCCAGGTATGTTTTGCCGGTGCCGGCCGGGCCGATACCAAAAAGGATGTCGTGATTTTTTATGGCTTCGGTGTATGCCAACTGGGTTGGGGTCCGTGGGGTGATGGGTTTGTTCTTGGCCGTTACCACGATTGTGGTGGTGAAAATTTTTTTCAAAGGGGTGGAACGACCCTGTTTGATCGCATTAATTGCAGCATCAAGCATCGCAGGTGTCAGCCGTATTTTTTCTTCTAAAAGTTCATAAAGCTGCCTGATCAGGTCAACGGCTTTGTCCGTTTGTTTTTGTGTACCATCAACTGAAATTTCCCCGCCCCTTGAGTTTATTTTAACATCAAAAGCCCGGGCGATTTTTTCCAGGTTGGTATTGTGTGCCCCAAAGAGTTTTTGGGCAAGGGTAATATTCTGAAACTCAAGATTTTTCATGGGCTATAGGGTGCATTTTATTGGTTTAAAGGTCAATAAAAATCTTGACTGGGAACTGGCCCTGCTGTTATCTGTTTATTTTTGATGTTTGAGCAGGCATTCACCCAACTACGGCGTTGCTGAAAGTTCTGCAATTTTCACGGCCATGGGGTCCTACGGTTAGAAAATTTCCTGCGCCCAGCATTTTGGCAATTTTCGCCCAAACACGGGATAATTTTCAGGCTCTGCTTTTGAAATCACAATCAAATTAAGGGAAGATATGAATTTTTTTGACCTTTGCGTATTGATCATTGTGGGGTTTTGCCTTATTCGGGGGGGCTTTAAAGGCCTGGTGAGGGAGATCTCCGGCATCGTGGGCGTTGTGGCCGGTTTTTATGGGGCCAATACCTATTATCCCCAGTTGATTCCCTATGTTGATTCATGGATTTCATCGCCACAGATTCAAAAACTCATCTGTTTTTTTCTGTTGTTCTGTCTGATTCTGATCGCTGTGGGACTTGTGGCGGCCTTGATCCATAAATTGTTGAATATTGTGTTTTTGGGCTGGGTGAACAGGACATTTGGTGTTATTTTCGGGGCGGCTAAAGGTATTCTTATCACAACCGTCCTTTTTATAATTATCACCAGTTTTACCCCCAGCGGCAGTAATCATATGGCCGCCTCCCGCACAGCACCCTATCTTGCCCGGGTTGCCGATGCTCTGACCCTGTTTATTTCCCAAAATATCAAAATGGATTTTAGTAAAGAGTTGGAAGGATTAAAACAAACGTGGAAACAATAATTCCCCTGCTTGAGATTATTCGAAGGCTTCGGGGAGAGAATGGATGTGCCTGGGACAGAAAACAGACCCCCGCCACCATGTGGAAGTGCCTGGCCGAAGAGTTATACGAACTGGAAGACGCCATTGTCAAAGATGATGAGGCCAATATTGTAGAAGAGCTTGGCGATGTCCTTTTTCAGGTCCTTTTTATTATGGAAATTTATGCCGACTCGGGCCGGTTTCCCTTTGACCGGGTGATAAATACAGTGGCTGAGAAAATGATTCGCCGCCATCCCCATGTTTACGGTGACGCCCAAATTACATCCGAAGATGCGTTGAATAAACAATGGGAGACGATTAAAGCCAAGGAAAAATCCGGTTCCGGCGTACCTGAAAGACCATCTGCACTTGATAATGTGCCCGGCGGCATGCCAGGTCTCTTGCGGGCGTTAAAGGTTTCCAAATCTGCAGTTAAAGCCGGATTTGAATGGGAAAACCTGGGCCAGGTTCTGGATACGGCAGTTTCAGAAATACGTGAATTTGAGGCGGCACTCGCCGAGAACACGGATGATGCCATCGTTGAATTTGGGGATATCCTTTTTTCCCTTGTGAATGTGGCAAGATTTGCCGGGTTTCATCCGGAAACGGCACTTTACCGTTCCACGTCAAAATTTGAGGACCGATTCAGAACGATGGAAGCGGCCATTGAAGAAAAAGGCCTTGATTTAAAGCAGATGTCTGCCGAAGAAAAAGAAGCACACTGGCAGGTAGCAAAAAAGGCTTGTAGACAAAAGAGGCCTGAGGTTTAAGCCTCTTATTTGTCTACAGGTAGTCCCCTCGTTGGAATTTCAGATATTCGGTTTTTGCGGCAATTGCCGTGTTGGTGGCAATATCCATGAGATCCTGATCGTCTTCTCCAAGAGACAGCGTCTCTTCCAATAAAGATGCGGCATCTTCATTGAGGCTTTCAAGTACGGGCTCAATCTCCTTTAAGGATACGTTGGTGTCGTCAAGCTGGAATGCATACTTTTCCAGATTGGTGAGCAGTTTGTCTGTCTTTTCCGTAACGATTTCAGATACGGTTTGAATGTCAAAATCCATTGCGGAAATTTCACTCAATTCGTTCGTCTGTGAACCTTCTTCGGATGCCTGTGTTTTCTTCTGGGCCGAATTGAGTAAGGACTCAAATTCCTGGTCGCTGGTTCTGGACGCCTTTTTGGACTGGCTGTCAAGTATTTGGGCGATGTTCTGGATATTGTTGATATTGGTCATATTGTCCTCCTTTTTAAGGAAGAGTTTATGCAGTAAACGTGCCTATTGTGTTTAAATATCTTGTTCTATTAATATTTTTATTAAAAATAACAAGTTGTTATGTCTCACAAATAAAAAAACTCCTGCCCGAAGATATCAATGCCTCAGACAGGAGGGAAAAAAATGCCGCTTAGTTAAGCCACGTCGTTCAAAATAGAACCGACCATTTTTTCTGCAATTTCCTCTGCATTTACTGTGTACTGACCGGCCTGAATCTGGCCTTTGAGGTCTGCAATCTTCTGGGCTCTCTCTTCAGGCTCTTTGGCAGACGCGGCCTCGATGCTTTGAAGGTCCTTGGTGGTGGAGGATAAGTTAATGCTGTCAGCAAGGCGCTCCTGGGTCTGCGTTCCTTGGTCCGCCGAGGTATTGGCGGTGGTGTTGGTATTGGCATTATTTGCAGCGTAACTTTGATTGATATACTGCTGTGTGCTATTAGAAATTTTCATATTAAACACCCTCCTGGGATTCCATATTGGAATCAGCCACCTGGCGTGCCAGTTCCGTCATCCGTTCTACAATAAATTTGGAATCCTCCACGGACAAGGTCTGGACAACCTTATTGTTATTTTCATCAACCGAGGTGTAGGTGAATTGATTTCTTCCCTTGGTAAAATCAATTTTTTTCCCCAGCTCTTTTTCAATCTGTTCGGTGATCCGGGCCTCATCTTTTTCATTGGGGCCTTCGGTGATAATTTTATCGACAATGTTGCTTGCAACCTTATCTATAATGGCCTGACGTTTGCCTTCCGATGAGATGCTGACACTGTCTGCAGAAACCTTGTTGGCATCGCTGAATTTATTTTTTCCCAGCAGTTTGCCTTGGCTGAATTGCCTTGAATAGACTTTCAAGACATTTTGTATTTGGTATGAAGGTATCTGCATTTTAGTTTTCTCCTTAAACCCAATATCGGCTCGGCAAAATTAAAACTTTAGAAAAAACTTTTAATCATCAAAATCTCCTTCAGGGCCTTTGTCTGAGGTGATCTTGGCTGCCTTCTCAAGGATTTTTTCCCGGGTCCAATCCCCTTTTTGTTCAATTGTTTCCGCTTTGAAACCGGGCGTATGGGACTGGGTTTTCAAAATATCTTTTTTTACCAGGTCTGCGGTATCGGTTGCGTTGAATACGTCTGTGAGCAGCGTGTAAACAAATTCCTCAACGCCTTTGACCATTCGTTCCCGAACAGGGGCATCCTGGGCCGTTAGAATATTTTCGAAGGGATTGTTCAGTTTTTTAAAATTGCCCTTTTGCCAGCCATTGGCTGCGGCAACAGCGCACATCTTTTCCCAGGTGGTCTGGGAAACCCCTTTGCCAGATTCTTTGATGAAATTGCCCGACGCATCCATGATGGCGTTGCCATAATCATTAACCTTCACCCCCCAGGATATCATCTGCAGGGCCGTGGCAACGTTGGCTTTTGTGGTTTTGGTGTGTTTGGCAATCTGGCGCAGCCGCTCGGAATTGTTGCCCGATGTTCCGTGCTGGGCACCGGAGATGCCGTAAGGGGCAAGGCTGGCATGGATTTGTGCCGTCAATTCGACGTTGATGCCTGCATCGCTTTGTTCAATGCCGTGGGTGGTGCCGTTGTTCAGCGCAATCCAGTCCGGAAAAATGCCGTGGGCATTGAGTCCCTGGATTAGAAACAGCGCTTCTTCAGCCGTTGAAAGGCCCTGTTCCCCCTTTATTTCACCTACTTCAGTTTCAAGCCCTGCCCATTCAGGTACATATGGATTTAATGCAATGTTGGCCAAAAGATTCTGGTCGTCGGGCATGTGGGATGCGTCAATGGCAATGGAGGTGATGCCGGTGTCAAATAAGGACTGAATTTCGGTTTTCGCAGGTTCAATGTCTTCGGGTTTTTTAATGCCGAAATGGTCTGCGTGGATGGCCACGGGAACGGTGATTCCCATTTCATTCATGTAGGCATCGGTCTGCCTGGTAATGTTCCAGAGGCTTGTGGCGCAATAGGCATTGGTGCCGCCTTCGGAGCGGGCAATTTCAATGATAACAGCTGCATTGGCACGCTGGGCAGCGGCAAGGGTCCCTTTAATGACAAAGGCGTTTCTGCCGTTGGCGGCAATGGTCATGCAGTTGCCTTTGCTCAGCATGGCGCGGTCAATATATTTGCCGCTGACAATGAGTGCCTTTGAGTTGGGAAAGCATTTTTTCACATTGGGGGGTCTGCCGTAATCAAGCAGTTTGCAGTATTCTTCGGATTGTGAATGGGTCATGGTGGAATCCTCCCGTATGTAGGTAATGTCGTGTATAAAGGATGGTTAGGGATCATAAACTTTTTACAATAAAATAACCTAAAATCAAGTTCAATAAAAGCTGTGACCATAATTTTATGTTACGGTTAGAGCAATCTTTTGAATTTCCATGTTTTTCGTTTTGGACTATGGGCGCTGTCGCGATATCTTCCGTCAGTTCATAGGGGTATAAATTATGACTGCCGATCTATCTTTGTGCGAGGAATTTTGATGAATGAATGTTCAAGGGCTTTATTTAGGTGTAAAAAAGTCCTTGATGCGGTCACGATAAGGTGGTTGGTGTGTAGCTATTTGTAATTATTATGTATATTATTATTGGGGCGTATCGTGAACATGCCTGAAGTCTTGACATTTGTACGGATCTGTAGTTAGTTTGCACGAATTTAATGGCAGGTGGATGATCCGTTATTCATTTAGGTAACAAAGGGATGAACACATTTGCAAAAAAGTAAGTCCGAGAAATATCATAAAATTTTAAATAGTGCCGGTGCAGTATTTGCGGAACATGGGTTTTATAAAGCCACCATTTCACAGGTTGCCGCCAAGGCCGGGGTAGCGGACGGTACGTTATATCTTTATTTCAAGAACAAGGACGATATCCTGTATCAGTACCTGAGCTTTAAAACCGATTCGGTGTTTGAAAAAATGAATACTGCTGTGGCCAAAGGTACGGATGCCGAAAGCAAGTTAAGAAATCTGATTCGCTGTCATCTTGACGAGTTCCAAAGTGACAAAAGCATGGCCGTTATTTTTCAATCCGAGGTGAGGTATTTAAGGGATATTGAGTCCCAGGTTAAAAATATCTCAAAGATGTACTTTGATCTTTTGTCGGATATCATAGAGCAGGGTCAGATTGAGGGGAGTATGCGCCAGGACCTTTTTGTAGGGCTCGTGAAACGGTTTATCCTCGGGGCTGTGGAGGGTGTTATTTCCACCTGGGTTAGTGCCCAGGGACGTTACGATCTTGGCACCATGGCCGATCCCCTGGTGGATCTTTTCATGACGGGTGTTCGGGAGGGCTGAATCTAACCAATACATAGTGTCGGAATAAAAATTTGGCAATTTTTCAGATTACTTCGTTGGTCGGGCACTAAATAGGGTTTTTTCCTACCAGATATCTCTGGTAAGGGATAGGTGCGTTGACCTGCCATTTATGCTTTTTGCTTGACGCCAAAGAATATGTTTATTAAAGCAAACTGAGCCTGGATTCACTATACTTATTATTTAATATGGAGGTAAGTTCGGTATGTCTATGATCGTTGCTCCGGCAAACTACATGTTGTTCGGTTTCTTTCCAACAGTGATTTTTTCCTTTCTTCTGCCGGTGATTGGTGTCGGGCTCTTTACCTACATCATGGCCCGGAGAATCGCCCCTTTGGTCCGGGCCAATCCGGACTATCGTCTTAACGATATTCCGGAACGGATTAAAAATCTGATCGTTGTCTGGTTGGGCCAGATTCGCCAGCCCAGATATATGCAGGCCGGTGTCCTGCATATCATTATCTTTGCAGGTTTTTTAATCCTTTCCATTCGTTCCACAAGCCTTGTGATCGAAGGGCTGTTTGACGGCTTTGTGTTTCCCGGATTAGGCGGTGGCCTTGGTACTGTTTACAACTTCTTGAAAGATTACGCCGCCACAGCCGTTCTTGTGGCCTGTATCATTGCGGCCTGGCGTCGGGGTATTAAAAAGCCCGCCCGTTATGCCGTGCCCGAAAAATATGGCCATGACCACACAGCAGAAGCTGTTTTTGTTTTAGGCATTATTTCCACCCTGATGATTTCGGAAAGCCTGTTTGAAGCGTCTGCCGCCGCTTACAACTATCAGTCCGCAGGCGAAACCCACTTTCCGGCGCTGTTCTCCCTGGCCTGGATTTTTTCAAAGGCGCTTCAAATGGCCTCCCTGGAAACCCTCCAGGGCCTGCACATCATCATGTACTATGTGCATGATTTTACCTTTTTCTTTTTTTTGTGCTTTTTGCCCCTGGGAAAACATTTCCATGTCATTACCTCTATTTTCAACGTCTTTTTCATGCGGGTGAAAACAGGCAATATCAAGCCGGTGCAATACGGTGTTTCCGATGAGGAACTGGACAACCTTGACTCCTTTGGAGTTAAACACCTTGAGGATTTTACCTGGAAGCACATGCTTGATTTTTACTCGTGCGCCGATTGCGGCCGGTGTTCCGATCAGTGCCCGGCCAATGCAGCCGGCCGTCCTTTGTCTCCGCGGTTTATTACGATTAAGGCCCGGGATATGATTTTCAAGAATTATCCCATCAAGTCCGGTGTGATCTATAAATCCGACAAGCTTTTGGTTGAAGATATTTATACGGAAGATGAAATCTGGTCCTGCACCACCTGCGGTGCCTGTGAACAGGAGTGTCCCCTGGGCATCGAATACATCGACAAAATGGTTGACCTGCGCCGCGGCATGGTGGATGAGGGTATGGTCCCCCAGTCCCTGCAAAAGCCCCTGAAAGCCCTTGAAAAACGAGGTAATCCCTATGGCAAAATGGAGAAGAAACGTGCCGACTGGGCCAAGGAGAAAACCTTTGCCGAAGCCCATACGGTCAAGGAACTGGGCAAAGATACGGCCGACACTCTCTACTTTGTGGACAGTATTACCTCCTATGACGACAATATTCAGGAAATTGCCCGCAGGACCGCCATCATTCTTGAAAAGGCCGGTGTGGACTTTGGTGTCCTGGGCAAAGAGGAAAAAGACAGCGGCAACGAGGTGATCCGGTTTGGTGAAGAGATGCTTTACCAGGAACTCAAAGCCCAGAATACAGAGGCCATTCTTGAATCCGGTGTTAAACAGATTGTTACGGCCGACCCCCATGCCCTGAATGCGTTGAAAAAAGATTATACTGGACTGCCGCCTGTTAAACATATCAGTGAAATTGTGGCTGAAAAGATTGAAGCGGGTGCGCTAACCATGAAACCGTGTAACGATCGGGATAAAGTGTACGTATACCATGATCCCTGCTATCTGGGGCGCCACAACAGTATCTATGAATCCCCGAGGCAGGCCTTGGATGCCATTGACGGCCTGACCCGTGTGGAACTGGAAAAAAGCCGTGACCGCTCCTTTTGCTGCGGCGGCGGTGGTCTGATGCTGTTTTATGAACCCGAAGAAGAGACTCGCATGGGCGTTCTCAGGGTGAATATGGCAGCCGAAGCCGGTGCCAATGTGATCGTTACGGCCTGTCCGTTCTGCCTGGTAAATATTCAGGATGCCATTAAGGTGGCCGGAAAAGAAGGCGAGATGGAAGCCATTGATTTTACACAGCTCATTGAGGATCATTTAGCATAATTAACGCTTAACAATATATGGCTGCCGGTGCCCATAAATCCGGCAGACCCAAAACGCTTAAGGAGACAATAATGGACATTTTGGTGTGCGTCAAACGCGTTCCGGACACTGCTGAGAACGAATTTGAACTCAATTCCGATGGCAATGATCTGGATCGTGATGATCTGGTCTATTCCGTGAATGAGTGGGACAATTATGCTGTTGAAGAGGCCATCCAGATTGTGGACAACCTGGGCGGCAGCATCACTGTTGTAACTGTGGGTGATGACGAGGCTGAAGAGGTACTCAGGCGTGAAATGGCCATGGGTGCCAATAACGGCGTACTTCTCTGTGATGATGCTTTTGAAGGATCTGACGGCAAGGGTATTGCAGCCATTCTTAAAGCTGAAGTTGAAAAGGGCAAGTATGACCTGATTCTCACCGGCGCCCAGGCCGATGAAGGAGCGGGCCAGGTAGGCGGTATGCTGGCTGCCATGCTGGATTATCCTTACGCGTCCCTGGTGAATAAAATTGAACCCGCCGACGGCAAAATCAAAGTGGGCCGGGAAATCGAAGGTGGCAACCAGGAAATGAACGAAATTGAGTTGCCCTGCGTCCTTTCCATCCAGACCGGTATCAACGAACCCCGTTATGTGGGTATCCGGGGTATCCGTAAGGTCGCAAGTGTCGATATCCCCGTAAAAGGTGCCGGTGACCTTGGTGTGGATGCCGGCAGCGTAGGCGAGGCCGGTGCAAAGACCAAGCGCGTGGATTATTTTGTACCTGATCTGGGCGATGGTGCTGAAATGCTTGAAGGCTCCACCGATGAAATTATTGAAAAATTGATTGAGAAGCTGAAAGCCAAAGGAGGTCTTTGATCATGACACAGATTTTTGCATACGTTCCATTTAAAAACGGGGTGGCCGAAGATGTGGCCCTGGAGTTCCCGGATGCTGCAAAAAAGATTGATGCAGGGGCTTCTGTTACTGCTGTGGTTACCGGTTCCGGTGCTGATCTGGACGCAGTGGTCAATGGGCTGACTAAAATTTATTCAGAAGTCATTAAAATTGATGATGCGGCTCTGGCCTATCCCAACGCTGAAGTTGTGAGAAAAGCGTTGACCCATATCATTCCGGCCGATGCCATCGTGCTCGTTCCCCATGATACATTCGGCATGGATCTGGCTCCTGGTTTGTCCATAAAATTGGATTCCGCCTATGCGGCTGATGTTGTAGATTTTGAAGGTATGGACGGGGCTACCCTGAAAATTATCCGTCAGGAACTGGGCGGTGCGGTTTCCACCCATGTAACCTGCGATGCGTCTGCGGGGGCTGTTATCACTATTCGTCCTGGGGCGTTCGCGCCGACTGACGGTGGCGCGTCCGGATCTGTCGTTGACAAATCCGGTGATGCCGGTGACCTTTCCGCCCAAAGAACCTTTTTGGAAGTGGTGGAAGCTGAAGTGGGTGATGTTGATATCACCAAAGCCGACGTTCTGGTTTCCATTGGCCGGGGTATTGAAGATGAAGACAATATTGAAGTGGCCCAGGACCTGGCTGACGCCATGGGTGCCGTGGTCTCCTGCTCACGGCCCATCGTTGATGCCAAATGGCTTGAAAAATCCCGCCAGGTGGGTACCTCCGGGCAGACCGTCAAGCCAAAAGTCTATATGGCTATGGGCATTTCCGGCTCTTTCCAGCACATGGGCGGCATCAAAGGCAATCCCTTTATCGTTGCCGTGAATAAAAATCCCAAAGCACCGATTTTCCAGGTCGCTGATGTGGGGATCGTGGAAGATATCCTGGAATTCATGCCCGAACTTCAGGAAGCCATTGAAAATCTCTAAACTGCCATAAGCAATACATACAACAAAGCCCTGCAGATTTTAATGTTTGCAGGGCTTTTGATTTTTTAAACGGCAATTTCAAACCGGATGGCAGGGTGATGCTGATAATTCGTTAAAACCGTATCCGTATACTGCCAGTCAAAAATAGAGGTAAAATTGTTGGTTTCAATACCAGGCAGGTCAAAGGGCGCTCTTTGCAGCTGTTCTTTGAGTCCCTGGACATGATTTTCATAAATGTGGGTATCCCCCAGAAATCCCACGAGGGTTCCTGGTTTAAATCCTGATTCCCGGGCCAAAAGCGTTAAAAGCAGCCCATAGCTTGCAATGTTGAAGGGCAGGCCAAGCGCCGTGTCCACGGATCTCTGGTTCCACAGCAGGTTGAGCCGTCCGTTGATTACGGTGACCTGGAAGCCGTAGTGACAGGGGGGCAGGGCCATCTGTCCAAGATCCATGGGATTCCATGCCGAAACGATCATACGCCGGTCATCGGGATTGGTCTTTAGGGTGCTTACCAGATTTTTGAGCTGATCCACCCCAGAAGGAACCGGTGCCGTGTCCCATGCCTGATATCCACCGCCAAAATGCCGCCATTGGAATCCATAGATCGGGCCAAGTTCCCGCTCTTCCATCATTTTTATACGGGTCTCATCATCATGCCCGTAAGCAACCTTGGCCGGTGAGCACCATTCATCCCAGATGTGATTGTTTTTTCCCCGCAGCCAGTTCTTATCCGTGATGCCTTTAATAAAAAATTCCAACTCGCTGGCCACCAGGGAAAAGGGTACAAATTTTGTGGTGAGCAACGGAAAACCCTGGGCCATGTCATGTTCAAACATGGCACCGGCAACGGCAATGGTATTTACGCCGGTACGGTTCTCTTTGAGTTGTCCTTGGTCAAGTACTTTTTTGACAATATTTGAATAGGCG
>Ga0193955_1001249_pt1 | contig 12179 bp, 2 predicted proteins | sample BB_6_MG_FD_140343 | JGI IMG/M metagenome (GOLD analysis project Ga0193955, IMG submission 140343) | Microbial mat bacterial communities from the Broadkill River, Lewes, Delaware, United States - BB_6_MG | ecosystem: Environmental > Aquatic > Freshwater > River > Microbial mats | place: USA... | reverse complement strand
TTGACAAAAAACGTAAGGAAAGTTTTTCCTTACGTTTTCCTTACGAAAATTTTGTCACTTTTTTGCAAAAAAGTGTTTCCTTACGAAAATTTTGTGTTTCCTTACGAAAATTTTAATAATTTTGTATAAATTTTATAAAATTTATAAGTCACTACAGCCGGTAAATCATGTTTTTTACTAAAATTTTAAAAAAAACGTAAGGAAAATATTTTCTTACGAAAATTTTGTCCAAATTTTGCAAAAAAGTGTTTCCTTACGAAAATTTTTAATAATTTTGTATAAATTTTATAAAATTTATAAGTCGCTACAGCCGGTAAATCATGTTTTTTACTAAAATTTTAAAAAAAACGTAAGGAAAATATTTCCTTACGAAAATTTTGTCCAAATTTTGCAAAAAAATGTTTCCTTACGAAAATTTTGTCATTCCTTACGAAAATTTGTTGAATGTTACTAAAATTTATCATAATTTTATATAAAATTTATAAAATTTATAAGTCGTTACAGCCGGTAAATCACTAAATTTATACATTTATACAAAATTTATACAGTGTTATAATTTTTATAAAATTTGTATAAAATTTGTAAATTTCCCAAAAATTTTCGGTCCGTTCAACTTTTTCGAAAATTGGAGATTTTTATAAATTTTATAAAATTTTATAAAATTTTTTTATAATTTTATAAAATTTTTATAAACGTTTATAAAATTTTTTTATGCGTTTTATAAAATTTTATAAACGTTATTATAAAATGTTAGCATTTACCGGCTGTATCATTACGTCGTTATTAAAATTTATAAAAAATAAGCCGTTACGAGTCATGTTTTACACTGTGTTTGCTTTATCGCACTTAAACGCTTGTTTGTAGGTTATCATTAAAAACAGCTTGATACAGCCGGTAATCTATACCGGATCATTATAAAATTTTAATGCAAATATAATTTACCATACCTAGCGTAACATTTTATATGTAATTATAAAAACAAGGCGCTACGTACGGTGTTTTAACGATATATTATGTTACGTTTATAAAAGTTATAGGTTTACACTTAAAATCATATGTGTTATAACTATACACAGAAACAAGCCACTACGTATGGTAAATTATAACCTATAATAATGTTGTTATAAAATTTTATAAAACGTTGTTTATATTTTTTATAAAATTTTATAAACGTTAACATACGCTCTTAACATTTATCGGCTGTATTATTGCGTCGTTATTAAAATTTATAAAAAGTAAGCCGTTCAGAGCCATATTTTACACTGTTTACTTTATTACACTCAAACGTTTAATGCTACGTTAACCTTAAAAACAGCTTGCTACAGTTGGTAAATATAACTGTGCATTATAAAATTTTAATTAATTTATACTTGTGATACCTATAATAAATATATTGTTTTTCATTTTTTTAATCCTTGTGAGTTAACGTTATATTAATGTTACGCCATATACCTACCCGTATGGAAAGGTAACGTTCCTTTATAAATATTATTAAGTTACTACTATACTTTGTGTATTATGAATGCGTGGGATGGAGTCTTTACCGGTGTTAATTTTTGTATTATGTATTTCTTAATTTATATGTAACCTTTCCATAAATATTCAAAGAACATTGTTAACATCAAACACAACAAAACAGCAAACAGGTAATACATTACATAAATGACAGTTACATATAATTTTAATTGTAACTGATTATACGCATAAACATTATAAATGGATAAAGTCATTACCGTTAAGCCCATCTAATATGTCGATGTTAACGATAATAATACTATTAATAATAACATGATATATATTTTATAATAATTACTATTAAAAGTATGTTAACGTTATACGTTTTGTGTACGCGCAGCATGCATGTAACACAATTGTGCATATGTAGTAACATATAAACCTGCCTGTGTGGGTAATATTGATTATAACTTTATTTTCACACTTAGCAGTTGCACAGCAATAACAACGGTATTATTATTGTAATCATATAAAAAATAAAGTATAATATAAACAGTACCTTTCCTATAGACGTAGCATAATATGTAATGTATTACTCGTACCTCGTAACAAAAGAAATTAAACATATTAACTGTTATAAAAAAAAAAATTAGTTAAAAATAAACAACATCACAACAATTATTAAATGTGTTGTATGTAAATAGTAATGCTATATATGTATAGCATGCCATGACTCAAAAAGTCATAATATAATATATTATAAAAAAACTGATACATTACAAAAACACAGTCTGTTATATGACAAACTATATTATACGTGCTGTATGCTTGTATATATTTTTATGTTTACATTTTGAAAGTACCTTTCCTAAAAAGTTTAATATACTGTTACTGTCATACGACAGTAAAAATAAATTAAAATAAAATACAGACAATTATATTATAAACATATATACCTTGCATGGTATATCCTAACAAGTACGTTAGTATAGTATATGAATAGTTATATGTCGTATGTTAGACATATAATTACCTTTCCTATAATGCCCGTAGTTAAATAGACTTGTTTAAAACATAAACAACAGAAACAATACGTGTAAGTATGTATTAACATTACATAGTGATATAGGTTTACATAATATACTGCAATAATACACCACTATATGTTTAGTAGCATAATAATAATTTTCGTGTATTACGTGTAACCTTTCCAAATTAGACGTTATATACATATGTGTAAATAACGTAAACACAAACAAATAAAACGCATATGTTTATATTATGAAACATAAACAATATACATTAATAATTACTCGTATACTTTTTTTTATTCGAGTTCTTTGCTGTGTTTATGTTTGTACAATACCTTACATACGAGACATTACTGGAAAGGTACATACTGTAAATTTTTATAGGTATCACTTACGGGTTTTAACAAATATTACTTTGTTATTCCATATATGTAAAAGCTTATAAGTATACTAATATTTACACACAACGTTTCTTGTAGTTTACTATTAATACACATGTTCTATTATGCTTTAATTATTATAGTTTTATGTGTATGTAATACACATGATATACTTGTATACGCTAGGAAAGGTGCTTATACAAGTATATAAAAAATTTATAATAATAAACTATAATAAGTTATTACATTTTTATTTCGATTACTAACTATATTACCTTTCCTACGTTACACAGTTATAAAAATAATGTATAACTCGGATAAACCGAATCTACAAAATTTTATGTGCAAATAAGGGATACCATACATACATTGTTTAACATACGTTGTTAAGTGTATGTTCGCAATATACAGTACTATTAAAGGTTTTATATGTGTTGTACTCGACATAATTACCACGGGAATAACATTCTATATTACTAAATAAATTAAACCACTTACATAAACTTTTAAACGTGTGTAAGAGTCTTACGTTAGTATACATACACGTATAATTAGTACGTTACGTTTACTATACACGTATAAAGTTATTATACATTACAGTACACGCGTAGTTAATTTTTTAACTGTACATACAACTTTCCTACAATACATGAATATAAGGACGTGGTAAATCCAATTTAAAAAATTGAAGTGTAAAATTATATGTACTTATAAAATACTACGTGTATATTATATGTAACACTTATAAGTTACGCGGTAATAACAATGTAAAGTAACTTACGTGTTAATTATGTATATTTAATGTGTAGGTGCATTGTACCCGGAATTACACAAACCTTTCCTAAGTGTATGTTTAACGTGCTTACACTTGTAAAGACGTAAAACAAGTAAGAACACGGGGAGTAACATAGTGCAAAAGTTTATAATTTGTACAGATTTGATTTAAAGCTTATTTACATGTATGTTACCAATGTTATACACGTTACTTTTATAACGTATGTTACTTATTTTAGAAAATAATAGTAACGCAGTGCAACATCACTGCGTGAAAGTTATTAATGTATTACAAGTATACGGGAACCTTTCCAAAAATGTGTAAGAACATATTATATACATACAACAAAAAAAATCATTGTATGTATGTTATAATATACGATATTTTTTATGGTAGTTACTTATACTATATACAGTTTACGCACATAATTTAATAATGGTAGTACTATATTGAACCTTTCCTAGTAATGCATATATAAAAACGTATATATAAAATTCATCAAAACGTAAATAACAATGATACATACATGTAATGTATAATAGTATTATACGGTTTTAAACAATTTTTATATACGTACTTTACAAGTATATTTACAACGTAATCTTGTAGTAATACCTTTCCTATAAAATTGTGTATACTATAATATTTATCACACAATAATTTGGTAAGCGTAACGTGCCATAGAATGCGTAATACATGATATATACAATACCGGTATTATGGCATGTAGTTATCGAATATATGATTCATGTTTTACATTAACAAATACCGGTATGTAAATGTATTATATTGGTGTCATAATTTAATAATTAACACTGTGGCGTTATGTCCGTTTTTTTGTGTGATGCATATGATCAAATATATTTATACGTAGGAAAGGTTATATACACTACTGTAAAATAGTTTTGTTTTATTACTATTACTGTTATTATTATTACTATTATTGTTATTATTTTTATTGTTATTAATCCTAACCTGAAAAACTATGTGGGTTATTATTGTACACACCATTTAAAATTATACATACTATTACAATATGTGTTTTTATATTTATAAATCTTGTATTATGATTTGACGTTCTAAAATTAATATATTACATTTTGGAGGAAAGGTACTGTTAACTATTACATAACAATACTACTCCTATGATACTTATACAATTATGTAATATTGATGCAACTACACCACAAGTAGTGTAGGGCGTATATTAAACATATTATAATTTTTATAAATACGATACTTATGAGACGTGGGTAAGTAACTGCTACCTACATTTTTTCGTCTATTATATGTTGTTATAAACCTTTCCTAGGTATTAACAACTATATACGTTTGTAAGCAAACGTACATAAACAAATTAAGCACATACTTTTAAAAATAAATATATACCACGAGTTAGTTAATACCCGTTATAGAGATTGCGTAATATATATTTATACATGGTTGTTTACTAATAACAACCTTTCCTACAGTAAACGTATATAAATAGTGTAACAACAAAATCACACAAAGGAACAAACACAACAATGCATTTGAATATGTTTACGTACTTTTAACCATATAACGTAATTAATACGGTTAATATTAAATAAAAGCACTAGCTTTATATATATATACATATGCAATAATTATAAGCATGCATTAAGTAAAGTTATTACATGTTCTCACGATGTTAATACTGTTATGTATTACTGTATAATACTTATCAACATATACGTATGTTAAACGCGACCTAATTTTTTTTTTAAGTTTACACTTCTGGGATTGTTTGTTTTGTGTTATGTATAAACTAAATCTACATTAACACACAGGAAAGGTAATATAGTTTAAAAAACGTACAGTTATAATTTAACGTTGCAATATAGCCATTAACTTTTTATACAATTGTAAATCAATAGTACACTATGCACGAATAGGTAAAACTGACATACCTTTTCAACTAGTGAAAAAAAGGTTACTAGTAATCACGCAAACATAAAAATTAGGAATCATTAAAATCTTTACTATGATGTATGCGTTCTGTTTTTTCTTTTTTTGTGTAATATGTACACCGTATGTAATAAATAAAATAATTGTACATTATACGACAATTATGTATATAACATACTATGTAAATTAATAAACATACGTTTAATTACATATAATATTTTTTATTTGTGTTACTGTTTGTGGTAACAAACATGTTAAATTCTACACAACTTAAGAAAGGTTATACATGAACGTAGTTATGTTTATTGATGTAATACTCAATCAAGTATTACTATAATTAATATACCGGGTTAAACTATATATACAAACAGGGTACACTAAACTTTTAATACAGGTATTCCATAAAAACATATAGTGCACTAAATGTAAACTATTTGTAAAACGTTATTAACGTACGACTTGTGTATACTATACACCCTGTACGATGTATAGCACCACCTTACATTTTTTTATATAACAGTAATTTTTAGTAATTATAAAATGTAGGTACCTTTCCTAGATACGTTACATAACATACATGTTTGCATACGCAAACAACACAACCAAAACTTATATAAATAATGTAATACATATGTATACTGTACGTACATGTGTTATGTATACACAGTGTATATTCTACTACTATTTTATTACATATATACACAACAACAATCATATATTAACAAACGTTATAACATATACATAGTATATGTTTTATATTTGTACGTATGTAATAAAAATTAATTAGTCATTACTTATTATCGTTTATATATGCTACGTTTTTGATGTATGTTTACATACGTAAAAAGTAAAATACTATGGAAAGGTATAACATTATATAATTTTTTTAATAATATACACTTAAACTACACGCTTGTATAATAGTTTATTATGTACTACTTTTTCTACCCACATAGGGTATTTATGTAGATGATTACTACTGGTATCCTATATTTTAGGAAAGGTATACTTGGTGTACTTATAAATAAGATGTAATTTACATGTGATCTATTTACCTACACAGTGTGTACGACAACTTATAGCTGGATGTCTCGACGAATATCGTTTATATCATATACATATTTAATAGCACTTATACGAGGTACGCAGTACCATGATGTATACTACATTTGTGTACGTAGGAAAGGTTTAGTACTGTCACATCCGTATACATGTAAATAATTATGTTACTTAATTTTAATTTGTTGTTATTAATTAATATTTATAATATTTTAAGTATGTTATCTGACACAAGTATTATTATTGCATGTTACTAGCACAGTAACAAATGAAATGTGTAATTTATTAAATTTTTTAGTTTACTTGTATTTTATAAAACGTTATTATTATGTACATACTTGTACCGTTTTGTTTTTGTTTGATAATAATAAAACATGTAATATGTAGGAAAGGTGCACTGTCCGTTTTCTGCTTCGTATTATACATGTATGTTTATATAAAATGTAACACATTGTAGTTATACATATTGTATCTTTTTTTTATGTTTAAAATGAGCTTTAGCGAATTGTATGTAATGTATATAAATCTATAGGAAAGGTTTATATGTGTTTGATATTTATGTAGCATTTATATACTTAATATTAGTTAATATACATAGCCGTAGTACTTAATTAATAATATGGCATTATACATAGCAATCAGTTAATGTATTTTATTTCATTGCATGTCTACAACGATGAATATACGATTATGTGACGTCACGTGTCAAGTATTCATCGCGTGTAGTAATGTTACACTATACATTACGGGATTACCTTTCCTGTATGATACAATAATGTTTGCGTTTACACACAAACACACAAAAAATGGAAGTGTAGTGTTTTAACAACTATACATGCATAGATTGTTATTATAATATTTTTATGTATGACAATGGTTGCCTGCGTAGCATGTACTTTCATTTATTACAGTAAACAACAAAACAAGGGTAATTAAAAATAAAATTAAATATGTAAGTAACACGTTGTAATGCAGGGATATCTACAATATTTTAACAATATGTAATCACTATGTGATAGCACCTTTCCTATAAACGTAGTTACCCAGTTTTGTGATATTCAAAAAAATTAGGTATCATAACTTACAAAAGTAAAAAGCTTGTATTTGCTATGAGTATAACTTATATAACGTAAAATGTGCATGCGTTACTTATTTTAAAACCGTGTGATGTATATATTATTTTACTACAATTAGTTTTTTATTTTTATTATCACAATATTTGTATACATTATGTATGCAGGATGTATAATATATCTTACTGTTATGATCTTATAGGAAAGGTATTTATTATTCACAAAAAATTTGTAAATATTATAGGACACTGCATATATTACTATATTTAATAAATATATAATGAACTATAATGAATCACTATAGAATGTACATTAGAATAACATAAGAATTTTTAGTAGTACACCGTAGGTTGTGCGTAAACCTTTCCATGTAAATAAAATAAACTTTCTATTTTAGTCAACATCAACAAAAACATTGCATAAAAATGTAATAGTCACCCACATGCATGTAGGGGTTTACACACAATCATTATGTAGTTAACTACAATACCGTAATAAGTAAAAAAATATAGATCATATAATAACCATCTTTCCAACATAATATAATGTCATGTATGTAACGTTACCCAAAAAAAACAAATTGAAACATTATATAGTATATAGAATACCACGTTAAGAACAATGACAATAAATTATGTAATGTTATATTCTTCTATGGTTTAAAAATATTTTAAACGTTGTATTATACGTAATCACGGAGTACTATAAATTAATTTTTATGTATACACATGATATATACGTTTTGTGTGCAAAGATTCTTACAGTTTTCTTACGGTTGTAAGATATATTTATACTTACATTACGTTACGGAAAGGTTACGTTAACTACATAAGTAGAGATTTACCTTCATTACTTTTTTATGTGCGCGAGTGATAGTGAGCAATTGCATACAGTAATAACATAGGAAAGGTAACATTAATATAAACGGGATAGTAAACACAATCTATAAAAAGTCAAACGTATACGTGTTATGTATTGGTTAAAAACATAGTAAGATGATTACCTTTCCGAAATAAGTATAAAACATGAACATTTATACACAACAAACAATATGAATTCATAAGTTACTTGTAGATGAATATTAAAGTAACATATTAAAAAATAGTAAGTTTTATAACGAGTATTATTAGTATAACTTATTCAATTACAATTATTGCATAACAGGTACACGTTACGTGTTATACTTGTTATTGTGTGATTTTATAAATAGCAATGCACTACACGTCACAAGGAAAGGTTACTACTAGGGATGCGTAGTGTATACACATGCCACGTATAAGATTTATACTTTTTTAGTAACGACATACCTAGTATGTATTATTAAAAGTTATACAGTGTATATAATATATAGTATATAATATCATGTATAAATTTTTATAATAACACACAAAAAAAGAATTATTACATGAGGAAAGGTAAATGCAATTGTAAACATACTCCCGTTTTTATTGATATGTTTGTTTGTGTTTTATAAACAATACATGGATTGTAATACGGAAAGATATTTATGTTAATACACACTGTCTAATATTATATGTCCGTGATAGGCTATTAACGGTTAATGCAGGGTACATTACCCATAAAATAAAGTTTCATTGAATATGTTAAATATTTAATGTTCATAAATTAAACTGTATGTGATTATTTTGGGATTGTTGTTAGTATCCGTTATGTTACTATACCCGTGGAAAGGTTATTATACTTGTCGTAAACAAAGTTATATTTTTATAGTAACCTTTCCTAAATAGCTGTAACTTACTACATGTATGTAACAATCACAAAAAAAATATGTAAATAAATAGAACGTACTATTATTCCAACTAAGCACGTAATATGTAATTGCAGTTATATAAAACCTTTCCCTATTAAATATATACTATTATATTGTAAAAATACAACAAACAGCACTGTGTAAATACAGACATATAAAAGTAAACTATTACATATTATTTTATTGTAACAGTAAATACGTTACCTTTAATTTATGTAAACAGTTACTGTACAGCATGTACACTATATATTTTTAAATGATAATTACGGCTATCATATACACACTCGTTATAAAAACGTTTTATGTACGTAATCTTTCCCTTAAAATTTAAATATCATAAGTTGTTTTATAAACTATAAACTATATGTTACACATATTACGCCGTGAAGAATACTATTGTATGTATGCTAGTTACATCCTTATCGAAAACCTTTCCTATACGTGCCGTGGTTTCGTAATACACACAACCACACATAAATGTAACATGCTTATAGTAATAACTTTGTAACATTAACTATGTTAACATAGTACAGTACTAGTGTTAATATAATTAATTCTATAAAACGTGTATAGGTACATTATTTTATAATAACATATCTTGTATTTGTAGTCGTTACGTAGCTACGTGCGTAACATATTAACTTACCTACAGTAGTACATAACTTATTTTAATACGTGTCTGGTTATAGTTTTAATTACTAAGTATCATTACACGTTTTGTATAATTTTACATATATATACACGTAGTACAATACTGATGTATTTCATATGTACTGTATAGTCAAAAGCATGCTGTGTATTAATTTATTTTTTTGTACGATAGTACATAAACTTTTTTACGTAAGTGCGTAAGGAAAGGTATTGAATACGTGCGTCACGTGCATATAGTTGTTAACACCCTGCAAACGTTATGACATATAATTATTATTTTAGAAGACATAAAACATTACATGCTGTTATGTATATAGTTATTATTTTATAAGACATAAACACTTGTAGTGTACTTATCGGCGTTCAGTTTTGTTGTTGATTAATATACAACGACATTAAAAGCTTAGGAAAGGTATATCATTATCATAGAACTAAACATCGTCGCGTGCTTATCGTAATATGTGTGCATGTAAAGTATGCATTGCATACTCTATTTTTAATAATGTAAATTATAAGGGATTGTATGTGACCTTTCCGATGTACGTTACATACATTGCGTAGATATAAACCCAAACCATACAAATGATTTAGATATAGTATAAGCAAGTTTACATTATACAAATATGTATAATACATGTATTACTATACATGTTACAACGTTTATATTAGTAGTTAAGTAACGTACACAATATTGTGGGTGTATATTAATATATAATAATACCTTTCCTCTGTATAATGTATTATTAGTGTCATACATAAAAACCCAACAAAAGTAAAATATAGTACCTGTGTAAAATATGCATTACTGTTCCTAGTACGTAATACGTTAAATAACCTTTCCTATAGTTTACGTAGTATATTATACCATGCTTACAAAGTACTACTCGTATGTAGTTACACATTAAAGTATTACATGTAGTTTTAATGTACACGTGGGAAGTGTGTATTACTTTAAGTATCTGTTTGTATTTCATTCAACGCCATGTCTATATGCTTACGTAATTAATATAGAATAAAAGTGTGTAACCTTTCCTACAATTGTGTACAATATTATAATGTGGTACATAAAAACAAACAATGCAAATAAAACGTGTAATTACATAATATGATCATAATACGTAATGTATTTATAACTACAGGTATATTATTTATACATATTATGATGTAGAGTTTAACCGTTTGTTTTTATGTACATGTATGAAATGTAATGTATACCTACATTAAAATTTTATAAACAACAGTTTTACTTACCGAGTGTAAAGCTGTTAACACGTTAAGAAACGTTTAAGTGCGATAAATTAAACACAGTGTAAAACATGATTCTTAACGGATTATTTTTTATAAATTTTAATAACGCGACAATGATACAGCCTGTAAATCGTAACACTTTAATGTAACGTTTACATAAATTTATAAAAATTATAAAACGTAAGTTATAAAATTGTATAACAACTTTAGTAGAGATTATAATTTACGCTACATACCGCCTTGTTTTTATGGAAAGGTATAAAATGCATGATTTTAAGTGCAAACATATACCTTTTATAAATGTAACATATTAACGTAATAAAACACCATACGTAGCGACTTGTTTTTGTAGTTACATATAAAATGTCATGCTACGTAGGGTAAATTTTAACTGCATTAAACTTTTATAAGTAACAGTTATAAATTACCGGCTGTAACAAGCTGTTTTTAAGGTTAATACACCAACAATCGTTTAAGTGCGGGAAATTAAACATGTTATAAAACATGACTCTTAGCGGCTATTTTTTTATAAATTTTTATAACGACACAATGATACAGCCGGTAAATCATAGCAATTTATAAAAACGTTTATAAAATTTTATAATACACATAAAAAAATTTTATAAACATTTATAAAAATTTTATAAAATTATAAAAAAAATTTATAAAATTTATAAAAATGTCCATTTTTCAAAAAATGGGGTCGGACAGAAAATTTTGTCGAAAATTAACAAATTTATACAAATTTTATAAAAATTTATACCGAGTTATAAATTGTGTAAAAATTTATAAATTTAATGATTTTCG
>Ga0193955_1001248_pt1 | contig 12182 bp, 11 predicted proteins | sample BB_6_MG_FD_140343 | JGI IMG/M metagenome (GOLD analysis project Ga0193955, IMG submission 140343) | Microbial mat bacterial communities from the Broadkill River, Lewes, Delaware, United States - BB_6_MG | ecosystem: Environmental > Aquatic > Freshwater > River > Microbial mats | place: USA... | reverse complement strand
GGTGAGGGCGCTCTCTTTTTCATCGTCTGTGAGTCCTTCCACAAGGGTGTCGGATGCTTTGCGGAGGATGGCAAAGAATGCGTCTCCCTGCTCCCGGGCCTTGGAGGATGCGGTCACCAGTTTTTGGCGGCGGTTCTCCGGGTTCACCTCACGGGTGACCATCCCTTTTTTCTCGAGTTGTTCCAAGGATCGGGCCGTGGCTGCAGGATCGATGCTGATGGCTTTGGAGAGTTCATCCTGGGTAATGGGCTCTTGGCGGTGCAACAACTCTGCCACGAAGGGCAGTTGGGCCGTGGTGATGCCAAGGGCGAGAATACCCTCCCGTGAAAGGGTCGCGTGGAGTCTCTGGATCATGGCAAATCGATAACCGAAGGATGTTTCTCGTGTGCAGTTGGGCTTCATGGGGTGCCTGTATGGGTGACCTTGTGGAATAAGGGCTACGCCTTGATTGTTGCTATGTCAATTGTTGATATGGCAATAGATAGGGTGAGAGGGGGTGAGTTGTCAAGGAATATTTAAAGGGCACCTTTTCGGTTTGCCCGGGTAGGGCGCTTTACAGCATCCATCCCCAGTGATGTAAAAAGGTGGGGAAATCCCGCATGTCCGATGCGTCACGGGCCCAGGGTTTCAGGCTTGTGTAGAACTGAATGCCGTCTTCTTTGTTTCTGCCGAAGACCTTGTCTTCACCTATCCGCCAGTCAAAGGCCCACCAACTCATGAAAAGCCGCTCCCGGGATTTGTAGCTCTCCTTTACGTAGCCTGTGCGGGGGCCGGATGTTTCATAAAAGGAGGTGGTCGCCCCCTGCTTCAGGGGCAAAGACTCCAGGGCGGAGAGGGGGTGTCTCTGTGCGTGAACACTGCGGTAATCCAAGAGCGAGCTCGCTGGCACTCGCCAGATGTCTTTCACCCTGTGGGTGTCATTTCTGAGCAGGATCATGGTTTTCTCCCGTTGCGGGGAGGCTTCCTTGTGAGCGAGGTGACCGGGAAGATTTTCGGCGTGGACTGTCTGACGCGTCCTTTTCCACCCGTCGGGAAAGGAGTCGCCCGGCAGGTGCGATGTGGGAACAAAGGCCAGGTAGCAGCCGCAGGTATGGACCGTGGTATAGAGGACGGGTTCATGCGCCTCGTTAAGGGTCACCACCACGATCAACCCCACGTTTTTTCCTTTGCCTAGATAGTATGGCTGGAACCCACCGGGTATGCTTTCAAAGTGGACACGATAGATGAGGTTTGTGTAGTTCCCTTTTGGTGTGCTGAATGGCCGCTCTTCGGTATACACGGTGGCCATGGACGGGTCGGTATAGATGATTTCTTTGTCACCAGTGGTGATCTCTGCACTCGGCGTGCCGATGAGGTTGTGGCTGGCCCCTGGATTCTCAATGACAAACACCGGTGCATGCTGGCTTTGGAGTGTGTCGTCCTCTTTCACGGTGAAGGCAACGCGGTTCTCTTCCGGTGGATGTTTCGGAAGGGTTGTGCAGGATGTAAAGAGGATGAGCAGGATTGCAGGGAAGATGGCCATGGGGTGCTTACGTGGGTGATGCATGGGTCGCCTCTGATCTGGTAGCGTTAAGTGCGAGTCAGGAAAGGGTGGTCTATACATGCGTCTCGGCAAGGTGCGTGGGCATACTGAATAGTCCCTTCAGATAAGCACAGGCTTCGTCACAAATCAACATGATATCGAGGTGTAAGGAAGGCTCCGTTTCCCATGGAAATGCGGTGTGGGGGAGAAGGAGCGGCCCTTGGGCAAGGTGGTGAACCCCAGGGGCTCGTGGGCACGAGCCCTGGGATCTTAGGCGTCGGGCGTGAGCGTCAGGGCATTCTGGCGGCAAAGAGGAGGTTCTGGGTATCGGGGTCTAAGGAGGTCGTGATCTCTTCCAGCCCGACGGCATGGCAGGCAGCCTCCAACGCCGGTTGACTGAGAGAATGGGTGGGGTAGCCGGAAAGGCATGTGTGGAAGTTCACCAGGGCGTTGATCAGATCCGGCGCCCCCTGGGTTGGGGCCATGTGGTTCAGCACCAGCCATCCTTTTGGTTTCAGGGCACCAGCCAGTTTGCCGATTACCTCGCTTAGTCGGCCGTTCCAGTTGTAGAGGAGGTGGGAGGTAAAGACGAGGTCGTAGAATCCCGTTGGGGCCTCTGTTTCCAGGTTGAGGTTGTCTACCTGCATACGCTCTGCGTACCCGTATTTTTCATGGAGCTGGCGAGCAGGGCCTGTAACATGGGGAAGGTCGCATACGGTTGCTTGAAGGCGTGGGTTGGCGTCAAGGAATGCCATGCTGTAGAACCCGTGGTTTCCTCCCACATCGCACATTGAGGTGAAGGCATCGAAGCCGGGAAGGTTCCGTACAAAGGCCAGGGCGTTTTGGACTGGCCCACGAAGTGATGCACGACCCATCCCCTCAAGCACCTTTGGATTGGCCCAATCTTTTTCTGTTTTCTCTTTTTCGCCGCCACGATGCCTCATCTTGGATGAGATATCCGTCATCGCCGAGTCGTAAAGAGTTGTGAGCATGGAGAGAAAGGGAGCCTGGCAGGCATCAGATGTCTGGGCGAGGTATTGTCGGGCGGACGGGCTGTTTTCGTAAGACCCCTCGGAGACGGTTACAAGACTTAGAGCCCGAAGCACTTCCAGCAACGCCCCTGTTGATTCAGGTGACGTGTCCAGGGCTGAGGCCAGCTCCTGTATGGTTAAAGGGCCTGCCTCAAGTGCGTCGAACAGACGTAATTCCATGGCCGTCTGCAGGATGTGGTGACCGTACCCGGCGGACACGATGTGGTGGATTGGTCGGAAGGGGGCTGATATCTGGGGGATATGCATCGTACGTCCTTTCGGCGATGGCGAGCCGTTAGGGCCTCGGTCGGAAATAATTATACACCGACCTTTTCCGGCCGCTTCCACAATACTGCTCTGTTGAACGGTCCATATAGCCGTGCTTATGATGCTGATTGCATCGGTGTGTATAATTTGATTTTTCCGAGGCCCTTATGTGAATGAGGTTGTGTTGCTACTATAGTAATATTTGTCTATAACATTTATATTTTCAAAATATAACTAGTATTATTGTGGGTTGTGTCGGGGGGCAGGGATATGGGCAGAAGGACGAGGGAACTCTCCAGGCGAGTGCAACAACGCAGGCCCACCCGGCAGGGGGATCAGAGCCTCCAGCAGGGTCGCCGGAGGCACAAGTTGAATGGTTGTCAGAATTATAAGGCTATTGCGCATTTGATATTTGCGAGAGCCCTCAGCCCGAAGGGTGAGAAAAGCGAGCAGAAAACCATGAATGACACGTTGTGTTTTTGAAATGCACTCATTTCTCACAGTACCCATCGTGAATAACATGCTTTTGTTTTGATCCCGTCACTTTCGCATGAAATATTCGGGTCAGCCCTCTGTGCTTAGAGGGGCTTCCATGGAGGCAGGCGATGCGAGACGTTCATTTTCCATCAGGAGATAACCGCAGACGATCAGGGTTTGTGCTGCAATAAAGCAGGGGTGAACGATATGAACCCCGAAAGAGTAGTGTGCCATGTAGTGGTCGGCGGTATAGAGTCCGTTTTCCGCGATATAAAAGAGTGTCCCTGTGAACATGAACCAGGCGCCTGAGGAGCGGATAGCCGTCATCAGATGGGCAAGACCCAGCATGCTGACTACGGCTATCAGTGTCATATACAAAGCAATGGGAACCAGCATGTGGTTCAAATCGTTTTTCATGAACAGGACAAAAGAGGCGCAACTCCAGATGATGGGGAGTTGAAGGAGCACAAAGACAACGGGCACGCTTTTGACGGGCCGCACCAACACCCAGAGATATCCAAAAATACCGATGATGGTGAATGCAGACCCGAAGAAGAAGAGTGTTTTTGAGCTATCCCCCCAGATCAGGCAAATGTTTCCAAGCCACAGCCCGCAGAGGGCCCAGGGTATGCACCACCCACGCTTCAAATCGTTGACGGAGACAAGGAAAAAACTGCAGAGAAGCGGGAGCAGAAGGACCTTGGTGACGGCATACGCATGCCCTGGGAGATTGGTGAGAATGATATGAACTATGGCGTTGATGATGTGCAGGCTGAAAGTGACCTGTTTCAGATGGTATTTTTCAATGATCTGTTGTGACAAAGCAGCCATAATTTTTTTTCCCCTTTGTACCGATTCGGTTCTCAAAAAAAACAGTCTCGAGCGGCAAGGTGTGCCACCTTGAAAGCAGGTAGCGGGTGTGATTCGAGAAGAGCCCTGCTTAAGTGAATGGCGCTGTTTATCCAATATTTCAGGTTTTGGCCCCCGGCGGGGCAGCCGGGGGCACCTTTTGATTGGCCTCAGTCGTTTACTTTTTCCAGAATCGAGCGTCACGCCTGCATTCCAGCCCGCGGAGGATTTCCGGTAAGGACTCCCCGCGTGAACCGGACGGTGGCTTGGCGCCAACAATGGTTGCAAGGGTTGCCGCGATATCAACGGCTTCGACACTGCGGTGAACACGCTGTGCAGTCAAGTTGCTGCCTGCAAAAACGATGGGAATAAAGCTGTCATAGCGCCAGGGGGATCCATGGGTGGCGGTTACCGTTAATCCGTCAAAATCGTTGATGAAATAGTGGGGTTTGAAGACGATATAGATGTCGCCTGAACGCTTGGGATTGTAGTTGCGCAGCACCGATTGAATAGTGGGCGTGTTGGGTAGGTTGCCTTCACGAAGGGCGGTGCTTGAAAGGGCCAGGGCCACGCCCTCCAATTGCATCACCTCTGTTGCCACCGCCTTTTCAACGTCGGCCAGGTTGAGCCCTTTTTCCTTAATGACATCACGGTTGAGGTAGAGGTAGGGGTGCGAGTAGGAGAGGATGAGCTCTTTGCCGATACCGAACGTCTTCTTGAGGGCTGTCAACCCCGGTTTTTTGTCCCACGTGTCAGGCGCCACATAGCTTGCATCGATTCCCATGGCATTGAGGTAACCTGGCGCTTCCGGGGTGCCGTGGTCGGCCGACAGGACGATGACTGTGTTTTGCAAACCCACGCGTTGGTCTATAAAGGCAAACAGCTCCGCCAGGGTGCGATCCAGGCGCCGGAGATTGTCCTCCATTTCCAGGCTCGAAGGGCCGAATATGTGGCCGATGTAGTCGGTGGAAGAGAAGCTGATGGAGAGGTAATCCGGCACGGCATCCTGACCGAGTTGTTCGGCGTCGATAAGAGCCTTGGCAAAGTCGAGGGTGAGGTCATCTCCGGCCGGGCTGAGGGTCAGCAGTGTGGTCAGGTACTTGTTGTCCTCAGCTCCGTAGGGGTGGGGGAAGACGCGGCCGTAGCCCGGGAAATCGGTCTCCCATGGCTTGTCGTCAGCATCCCCGAACATGTAAGACGAGGGCTCGTGCATCAACTCCCATGATGCGCCGGCATAGGTCATTGGCAGTTTTTTTGCGTTCCATGCCGTGACCCAGGCGGGATAGTCGTCGTAATAATATGAGCTGGTGACAAACTCGGCAGATTGTTTTGAAAACCAAAAAGCCTTGCCTGTGTGACCGGCCATGGAAACGGCTCCCCGGTCTTTTACGGACACACCAAAGATCTTGGCCTTTCCAGCTGTAAAATTGGAGAGCTCATCGCTGAAGGTTGAGGTCATGATGGCAGAAGGGGATCGGCCGTCGGAAGACGCTGCTTTCTGAGTCGGGTCGATCTCGGTTTCCTTGTCCACGTCAGCACCCGGGGTCAGGATGTGGTACTCGGGGTCTTCAATGTTGTAGGTGAGTTTTCCGGTTTCACGATCAACCCACAGGTTGCCCACCATGCCGTGGGCGGAAGGGTCAGCTCCGGTGGCAAGGGTGGCATGACCCACGATGGTTTCCGTGTTGGCGTGGCCGTGGTGGGCGTTGGTATACCAGATCCCCTGATCCATGAGGTAGCGAAAACCGCCATCGCCCATGCCGCTGACATATCGTCCCGGAAGGTCACCGCGAAGTGCGTCCACGGTGATTTGCAGAATCAGTTTAGGGGCTGGTGCCCCTTGGGCGTGGGCAGGTGGTGGTTCAACACCCTTAACGCACCCGGTGGTCAGGGCAAAGGTGCAGGCAAGCGCAGCGACCTGTAATGCCATAAGAAAACCGCCTGATTGGGATTTTACGTATTGCATGATTTCTTCTCCTGTCGTTGTGATTGCTTTGGTGTGCTCCTGAATCATCCATTGCCATTAGAATATTTCCTGTTGCAATAATGCGACTGCACGCTCCTTTTCCGGGTGGTCCTTCAGCTTTTCTGTTAACGCCATGATGGACTGGAAAATGTTCTCTCCCAAAAGATCTTGGTTTGTTTTAAGAAAGTTCTCTCTGTTTTTTGCCTTACGCTGGCTACGCTGCCATGACAGGGACCATATATTCGTTAAATGTTGAGCCAAGTTGTTTTCGGCGATGCGTTGCCATTCCCCTTTGTCAAACCAAATTCCTCCACATGCCGTACATCTTTCCAGGTAGAAGGGTTTATCGATATCCACCCTTGCCCTGATCATAATGCCATGGCCGGAGGGACAGACCCCTGTCTTGTTGTCGTGGTTGGCTGTGCCTGGAGGGTGGTCCGACTCTTCGGTCAGTATGCCCGGAAAATTAGCGTTCTCGAGATCCATGAGCCATATCCCACCGCATGTTTCGCAACCCCATGGTGAGTTGTAGTCAGGCTTTTTCAGGTCTGCTGTTTTACACTTTGGGCACTTCATGTACGCCTCCTACTCTAATAGTTATGGTATCAACACGGTGTTTGTATTCGGAGATGAAGCATCGACGGAACATGGCCGACGCAATAATAATAGAGACAAAAAGCGATGTCTCCGGCGACAAGGTGAGCCACCTTGAAAGCGGGTTGTCGCAACGCCTTGACACTCGTTCTTCGGGTTTGGCTGCATCGTGTTTTATATGAAACACCCGGGCTAAAAGGGGGGGGGCTGTAATCAGTTTCGCGACTATCAGGGTGCATACAGAACCAAATCCATAGGTTGCCGGAATGAATCCAAGCAATATACCGACTTTCAGCGGTTTCGAAGCAGATTCGGTAAGTTCAGGTTTTACTGCCTGCAATAAAAAACCGAATGGATTGTAGAGTGCACCCAGAATTAGGGCTGCTATGGTCAATTTTGAAGGGGACAACCCAAGGTTTTTCAAGACCAGGTAGGCAACGAAAAGAAGGGCTGCCATCAACGCGTAGTCAACATGTGAACGGACCAGGTACCTGTATCCGGGAAACAGCGTCTTCATGGATTTTATGTTCAGGTACCGTATGAGTGCCATCACCCAACCTTCGATGAGTACGGCCATAAGGCAAAGGGCTCCGGCAACAGGCAAAAGGGATATGTCTACTTCCACGTCAACTCCATGATGATTGTTCTGGGATGCACTGGTGGTGCGTATGGAACGACTCGGTGGCTGAATGTTAAAGGCCTTTAAATGTTTAGCATAAGTTATGGGTGGGAGAAAAGAGGCAAGGCGGACAACGTTTACGGGCGTGCCTGGGTGAGAAGGGCTGATGACAGGCAAAAATCCGGGCCCGGAGTTTGTTGGACAGGGCTGTCGCAGAAAGTCACTGAAAGGCGATCTTTCGGCCTCCGGGCCCTTGATGGCATTGACTTGAATATAGCGGGTTGAACACTGGCCACAGGCGCTGATTTATCCGGGAAAAGAGTGAGTGCTCCGTTGCATCCTCGAACGTCATCGGCAAACCATTCGACCCTGGAGAGTCCGCAGGTTTATTACATACAGGCAGTGTGCGGAGTGCTTGACGGTGTGTTGGGTATTTTTTTTGTTGAATGGATCAGAGAGTTGCAAGGTGTCAATGATAATTCATTGCTTGGCTTATCAATCGTCAAACTTGAATGACACCTTTAAGCGGGTCCGGTAGGCAACAATTCTGTTGTCTTCTAGTCGCATGTCCATATCCACTACCTCTGCGATGCGAATATCCCGTAGCGATTTGTCTACTTTCTGGATGGCGATTTTTGCAGCATCTTCCCACGATTTTTCCGACATGCCGACAACTTCAATCACTTTGTAAACGCTTGCGTCCATGGTGACCTCCTTGGGTATGGGGAATGATCTCTCTGTGGATGGGAAATATTTAGAATAATACCAGATCGTAATCTTCATCACAACCAAATCAATAGCCCGCGTTTATATTTCGCATGTTTTCTTGTTGTTGATGGAAGGATGGCAGATGGCTTTACGGTGACGGCAGCAGGTGCTCCTCTTGTTTATGCGTGTTGCCCATGGCAGGGGTGTTTTCTCAAGACTCGTTTTAACGGATCGCGTCAGGCAGGGTGTTCTAAAACCACACGTAGTATCCTGCGTTGAAAAACATGTGGAGGAGGAAAGAGTAGGCGATGGTGTCGTATTGGTCTTTAAAGCAGCCAAAAAGAAGTGACGGGATGAACACCGAGGCGGCCCACAGTGGCGGGTGGTAAAGGGTGTGAAACACCGTGAAGACCAGGCTGGCTATGATGTTGGCAAACGAGAGAATCCCACAGACGCGGTGGGCTCCCCATGGTCTCTTTGCCAGGGCGCCCTGCAGCACGCCGCGGAAGAGGTACTCTTCTAAAAAGGGAAAGAGAAGGATGACTTTCAGATAGAAAAGGACGGAAGGTACCGGGTGGGCCGTGGAGGCGTTGGGAGAGGTGACGAATTTGAGAAGCCATAATACGCAGATCCCCGAAGCAAGGGCCGCAGGAAAAGCAATGCCGGGCGAATCAATGACCCGTCTTTGTTTTTGGGTGTGGTTGGCAGTGGGCATGTCGTGTCGCAGTCTCCTTTTCTCCTCTGGTCGTGTGGCGGCCGCGACCCGGATCTGATGGGGGGGCGCCAGCACCAGGGGTGTGTCTGCAATAACACGGAGGCGTTAACGGATCAACCCGGAGCTCGAATGCGATTCGCCTGGTTCGCATTCGTACGCCTGTGGGAATGGGTGGGGCTGTGTTGGCAGGTCTCAAGACGCCCCCCTTTTTTGTTGATGCAGGTGGCCACCGATGGCTTGCGTTTGTCGAGAGTGGGGCGAAATATAATAATAACCTCATTTTTATTGTCTTTTCTATATTGAGTATTGTAAGAATAGGTAAAACTTGGGAGACAAAGCCAAACCAGTCGTAAGGCTGGGACGGAAAACCACGGGTCCGCATGGCACATGCGGATAGCCGGGCTGCCATGAAAGACCGTTAGTTAAGGTATGCTTTTTTGGAGCATGCCTTTTTTTGTATCTAAAATACAGCCAGATGATCAAGGCCCGTATGGGGCCCCGGGAATGTTTGATGAGAAAAAGAGTGAGCTTGTTCACGTTGTTTGTCTGGAGCCTTGTGCTTGTCGTAATGGCCGGGGCCGGGGTTTATCTTTATGGCTCCTTGATACCCGCACCGGGGGACGGCGAATTCGCCTCGGCCGAGACAGGGACACACGAGCCCAATGGAACCAATCAGGCCGGCGGGACGGCTCAATCTGTGGCAGCCGGGGGACAGCCCCAGGCAAGATACACCATGACAGAACAAGATGAGGCGATTCACAGCGACAGCCTCGGAGATGTTTTCCTGTTTTCGGAAGGGGCCCGGGCAGATGTTGACACCCTTGATTGGAACGCCAACCCATCCTCATTCAGCCTGAAAGGCAACAAAGATGGCCGGGCGGACTTCGCGAGCCTGCTTCCCTACTGCGCAGTTCGGAAAATCACCCTTGAAGACGGAAACGAGTACGACCGGTTCCTGCTCCCCGGCGGGGGGCACCCGGAAGAACCGGGCCTGCCGAACATAACCGGTTACCAGACCATGATCCGGATTCCTAAAGGTGCACGGGTTGCCCTGGAGATGGATGAGATTCTCTGGGCCTCCCTTGACCGGGACGTCACCTTAGATCCGCTTCAGCTTCCCATACCGGATGTTGCTCTCTTGAACGGTGAACGCCCTGACGAGAACATGCCCTTTGTGAAAAACCACGAGGCGTATGCAAAGGACGCCTTTTCAGAACGTGGTCCCGTGGAGCTGGTTAATACGGTATCGGTCAGGGGCAAGACCTTTGCCGTTGTTGCCTACCGCCCCCTCGACTTTAACCCTGCCGGAAAAGCCGTTCGCCTGGCCACCAGGGTGAACTGGCACCTCTCCATCACCCCCCTTGAAGGCACGGCCCCAGATGAGCAAAGGGACGCCGCTGACCCGGGGGGAGAGATTCTGGCCTCGGACATCGATTTGCGAACGGAAGATCAGGTTGTATCAGAATCCCGCGGCATCGACGTCTCCGCTGATATCAACGAGCAGGTGACCGCCGAAAATGCCGATTACCTCATCATAACGGAGGCGGCTTATTCAGGTGCTGTCGCCCCCCTTGCAGAGTGGAAGCGGAAAAAAGGGTACAGGGTTTTTGTTGCCACCATGGCAGAGGTGGGGGCGACGGATGACGACGTAAAAACCTACATTCAAGAGGCGTATGCCGGTGGCAATGCGCGGACCTCCTTTGTCCTTCTTGTGGGGGATCACGAAGATGTGCCTTCCTTTGAGGTGGTGGGGCATCCGTATCACGGCAGTGATCATCTGTGGCACACGGATTACGAATACGCCTGTGTGGATGGGAACGACCGGTACGCAGACGTAACCATCGGGCGCCTTCCCGGGGATACGGCGGCCGAGGTCACTGTCATGGTGAATAAAATTCTCACCTATGAAACGAACCCACCGCTGAATGATCGGTACAACCATATGCTGGTGGCGGGCCAGTTTCAGGACAGCAACAACGGTGGGAACCTTACTGCCGACCGGATGTTTATGGAGGACCTCCACAGAATTTCGGACTTTCTCGGACCGGACTATGATTTTTTCAGTGGCGAGGGGGATGCCTACAACAAAGGGTATGCCATTCATACCGCCCTGCAGTGGGATGCCGACAGAGACGAAGAACTTCGTTACGGCGGTTGGAGGTACGGTTCCGGTCGGTTGACCCCTCCCAACCCGGTTCCCCTGGTGTGGAAAAACATGGGGGCGGGGGACAGGGCGGATATTTCCGCTGCCATCAACGATGGGGTGAGTCTTGTGGTTCACCGCGACCACGGGTATGGCAGCGGAGCCGGCTGGGCAGACCCGCATTACACAGCCACTGAGGTCAATGGCTTGACAAACGGTACCATGACGCCCGTGGTCTTCAGCCTCAACTGCGCCACCGGATGGTTTGACGGCAAAGACAGCTTTGCCGAATCCTGGGTCAAGAATGAAAAGGGCGGTGCCGTGGGGTTCACAGGGGCTGCCAGGGTGAGTTACTCGGGGTACAATGATCTGTTTCATGTGGGGCTCATGGACACTTTTTGGAGCGATTACGACACCACCTGGGACAGTGATCTTTACCCTGTCTCCTGGAAGCCTGCCTCGGCCCTGAACCGTGCAAAGCACCGGGTATTTGCCTATTATGGCACAGGCGACAGGACCGCTTTTTTAACGGCTCGTTTTTTCAACTGGCTTGGGGATCCGGACATGGAGCTGAGAACCAGGCGCCCAGCTTCCCTTACCGTGACCCACCCTGAGACGATCTCAGCCGGTACTCTCGAGACCTTTGATGTCACCGTGCAGAAAAACGGCACCCCCCTTGCTCATGCCAGGGTGGCCATTGTCATGGACAAGGCCGTGGGATCTGAAACCCATGTGGTGTTTACCGGGGCCGATGGCATCGCCTCCTTCTCTTTTACCCCCCAGGACACAGCAACCTTTACCGTCACCGTCACCGAACATGATGCCATCCCCTATGAAGGCCTGATGGCGGCAGGGGCAGGGAGCAACCTGCCGCCCATCGCCGATGCCGGTCCGGACCAGGCCGTCGTGGAAGGCTCAGGTGTCACCCTTACCGGCGCGGCGTCAAGGGACAGAGACGGAAGCCTCTCCGCATACCTGTGGGAACAGCAGGGGGGCACCCGAGTGACTCTGTCTGACCCGAACTCTTCAAGACCTTCGTTTGTCGCCCCTGATGTCAGGGGGGATGAAGCCCTGACGTTTACCCTGACCGTGACGGACAACGAAGGACTGGTCGCCTCGGATGCCTGTGTTGTAAACGTTAAAGATATCAGCCTTGCACCGGTTGCCGATGCAGGACGAGACGTCAGTGTCTATGAAAACAGCCAGGTTGTTCTTAATGGCTCGGCCTCCCATGACGATGATGGGCAGATTGTTTCGTACCGTTGGGATCATGTGTCGGGTCCAGCTGTTG
>Ga0193955_1001247_pt1 | contig 12183 bp, 9 predicted proteins | sample BB_6_MG_FD_140343 | JGI IMG/M metagenome (GOLD analysis project Ga0193955, IMG submission 140343) | Microbial mat bacterial communities from the Broadkill River, Lewes, Delaware, United States - BB_6_MG | ecosystem: Environmental > Aquatic > Freshwater > River > Microbial mats | place: USA... | reverse complement strand
CACCTGTATCAACACCAATCTCTCTTAAAATATCAAAAGAAGCATTTCTCATATTTTGGTATTCTTTATCTGTAAGAGTAAGTGCAGGTGCAACAGTGATACTATCTCCAGTATGTACACCCATTGGATCAAAGTTTTCTATTGAACATACGATAATACAGTTATCTTTATTATCTCTAATAACTTCCATTTCGTATTCTTTCCAACCAAGCATTGATTCCATAATTTCAATCTCATTAATTGGACTTGCATCAATACCTTCTTGAGCTAGTTTTTTAAACTCATCCATATTGTATGCTACACCAGAACCACCACCAGCAAGAGTAAAAGAAGCTCGTGAGATTACAGGAAAACCGATCTCTTTAGCTTTTTCTATTGCTTCATCTACATTATACGCTGTTGCACTTTTTGGTAAATCCATACCAATTTTTATCATTGCTTCATTAAAAAGATGTCTATCTTCACCTTTTTTGATAGCATCAGGATGTGCTCCTAGAAATTCAATACCTTCTAGCATCCCTTTATCATACATTGTAGTAGCAACATTTAATGCTGTTTGCCCACCCATTGTAGGTAAAACAGCATCGATTTTTTCAATCTCAATGATTTTTGCTATCATATCTTCAGTGATAGGTTCAATATATGTTTTATCTGCAAATTCAGGATCAGTCATAATAGTAGCTGGATTAGAATTGATTAAAACAACTCTATATCCCAACTCTTTTAGTGTTTTTGTAGCTTGAGTACCAGAATAGTCAAATTCACATGCTTGACCAATAACAATTGGACCAGATCCTATTAGTAGTATAGACTTAATATCTTCTCTTTTTGGCATAAGTAAAGTTCCTTGTTTATATTGTAAAATTTGACGATTATAGCTACAAAATGCTTAAAAATCAATTATACAAATTTACTTTGGTAATGCAAATTTTTGATGAATATACTCTCCTTCATCATTAAAGAAAAAGTAATTTAACAAATCTTTTTTAATATGTAAATTTGCAAGAAATCGTAATGCTAAGTTAGCTTGAAATGAAGCTATATTCATAACAATAGGTGCAGCAATACCACCTGGTTTATGATCTGTTACATTAAAAACAGACTCAAAATCAGCATTTTCAAAAAAACATACTTGACCATGAAAAGACTCTACACTTGCGTATATCCAAGGTATATTTTTGTTTTTTGAAAATGCGTTGATTTTCGCACGAACTGGTAGATTATCTGTGCCATCCAAAATTAAATCATAGTAATCATCAGTAAAACTAAATGTATCAAAATCCATATCAAAGGCATTAACTTCAACATAAGGATTTCTTGATTTTACCAAATCTCTTAATACTTCACATTTCAATTTACCTTCATCTCCTACTTTAAATCCTATTTGTCTATGTATATTATGAACACCTACTGTATCAAAATCAACTAAATCAATTTGCCCTATTCCACTACTTCCAAGCGCTATGGCTAAACTACATCCTAGTCCACCTGAACCAATAATAGCAATTTTTTTAGTTTTAAGTGCCTCTTGAGTTTCCTCACCCCAAAGTTGAATTTGTCTGTTAAAATAAGCTTTTTCTTCATTGCTCATACTATTATTCATTTTATACTCCTATATAATTATTATTTTAAAAGTTATTATTGATGTTTTAAGATTTTACTATATCATTTTTTTTTGGTTATTAAGATTATAGTGGAAGAGATTTTTTGAAGATTTAGGTATTAATTGTTACTTATAATTTTTTTAAAAAATAAAAAAATAAGCTAAAATAAAAACTGCAATAATTATTAGTAAATCATATTTTTCAAGAAAGCTATGGTTTTTATGACTACTAAATGACCATCTATCTATGTGTGAAGGTAAGTTTGTTTTCATTTTTGTACCTTTTCGTTTAATATAAAGTATTGTAACAATCCAATTCTTAAATTTAGATTAAAATTATTTTTGTACTAATAATAATTTTTAGATATAATTAATCATGATGAATTTAAGTATAAAAATAGAAGAATTAATAGATGAAAAAGCACCTGACTTTCAAATTGCAAAAGTAATTAAACTTGAAATAAAAGAGTATCTAAATTCACTTGAAGAGATTTTCAAAGATTCAAGTGGGAAAGACTTTTTAGTAAAGCATACAAAAAAAATTGATGGTTTTATAAAAATTATCTATAAATATTTATTACGAAAGCATTTTGGTTCATATCTACCAATGACAAATTATATACCGATAACCGTAATTGCTTTAGGTAGTTATGGACGAGAACAACTCTGTGTTTATAGTGATATTGACATAATGTTATTGTATGATAAAGTACCTGCTTTTAATATACAGCCAATTCTTGAAGAGTTTGTTTTATTAGCTTGGGATAGTGGACTAAAACTTGGAAGTCGTGTCCATAATATAGAAGAATTAGAACATGAGGTAAAGACGGATGTTACAATCAAGACATCCATTTTAGAATCACGACTTATTTATGGTTCTAAACACTTATGGTATCAATTTGAATATAAACTCTCAAAAATTAGAAAATACAATCAAAAAGAGTTTGTTTTAGAAAAACTAGATGAACATAAAACACGATTACTAAAATATCCTTTATCTATGCAACCAAATATTAAAGATGGATATGGAGGTATGAGAGAAGCAAATATGGTTTTTTGGATGGGAACTATTACTTATGGTATTACAAATAGCAAACAATTATCAGGAGTAGTATTTACAGATGATCAATTTAGAGAGTTTATTATTTCTATAGAGTATATATTTAGAGTAAGAAGTGCTTTACATCTTATTGCAAAAAAGAAATCGGATATTGTTACTTTTGACATTTTACCGGAGTTAAGTAGATGGTTGGGCTATAGTGATACACCACGGTATGTAAAAGAGAGATTGTGTATGGAAAAGATTTTAAAATCATTACATGTGATTCATTCCTTTTCTGCAATTATGACTAAAAAAATCACTCGAAGATATTTAGTAGATTTATCTAAAATCGATCTGATTAAAAAGATGAGAATAACTAAAAATATTTATGTTCATGATACTAAAATCTATACATCTTATAATGCTAAGCCAAAGAAATTAAATTTATTTTTAAAGGAATTAATTTCTTTACCAAAAGATATAAGTAGATTTGATCCCTCTTATGTTCATTATGCATCAAAAACGATTTTGCCTGTTAAATTAAATGATGCAGCGAAGTCTTTGATTGTTCATCTGTTAGAAAAAGAAAATGTATATCCTATTATAAAACTTCTCTATAATTCAAAATTATTAGTAGAACTAATACCTACTATGAAAATGATTATAGATCAACCTCAATTCGATGGCTATCATAAACACCCAGTAGATATACATAGTATAAAAACTTTATATCATATTCAAAATATACAAGACCCTTTTTTACAAGTGATGTACTCAAAGTTAACTATACATCAGAAATTTATCTTACGACTTGCTTCATTTTTTCATGACTGTGGTAAAGGTAGAGGGAAAGATCATCATATCGTGGGACAAAATCTATTTAAAAAATTTGCAAAATCTTTAAATATAAATGAAGAGATAATTAACACAGCAGCAAATTTAATTAGATATCATAATATGATGTCTAAAGTTGCTACAACTGAAGATATATATTCTCAAAATACAATTTTAGCTTTTACTGGGCTTGTTAAAACGAAAGAATCATTAAAGCTTTTATATTTATTGACTTATGCTGATATATGCTCTGTAGATGAAAAGTTATATAAAAGCTCAACAGCATCGTTGTTAAAAGAGTTATATTTACAATCATTACCTGCTTTTGACAACAAAGAATTATTACAAATTAGTTCAAGAAGAGTTGCAAAAGAAAATACAATTAAAAATCACAAACTTTTTTTAGCAGCAAGTAGACTAATGAAAAAAAAGATTTTACATATAGAATCAAATCAAATGTATTTAAAATATAAATCAGAAGATATAATTAAGATTGCTATTCGTGCAAATGATACACTAGATTGGGATTATACAATCTCAAATAAAGAGATATTATCTATAAAAATAACAAGAGCAGTACCTCTTAACTTAGGATATCTATTAGGGAAAATGCAATTTTTAAACATCATATCAATGGGTATTTACAAGTTATTTGATGATAAAAAATTTTTCCAAATATCATTTGATGAAAAAGTTGATGATGAAGAATTACCATTTATTGAGGATATTATAAAACACTCATTTGATATGACAAAAGAGATAAAACTCAAAAAGCCTATCATATCTCAAAATGAAATAATTGTTGATTGTAATCATACTGATGAACTAGCTCTAATGAAGATTAATACGAAAGATCAAAAAGGATTGTTCTCTTATATAGCAAAAACATTTGATGATTTTGGTGTAGAGATCAATAGTGCAAAAATACAGTCTCTTAGAGGTAAAGCAAATGATTTAATTCTTATATCAAGAAATGGTCATTTTTGCAGTAATAAAGATAAAATTTTAGAACTTCTAACAAAACAGTAGAGCTATTCTACTGTTTTGTTCTCTTCAATATAAATATATACTTAAAATTAATAATTAATTAACATACAATTAACACTTTATAGATAATCTACAATTTCAAAATCTAATAAAGTAAGGCAAAATTTATGAATCAAAAAATATATTTATCTTTATCATGTGCATTGGCAATTAATCTAACAGCACAAGATTTAGGAACTATTGAAGTTATAGAAAAAATCAACAATAAAGTTGTTAAAAATGTAAGTTCAGAAGAGATTAAGAGTGCAGATTTAGCTGAAGCATTAGCTAAAAATATCCCCTCAATATCAATTGTAAGAAGAAGTGGTATTGCAAATGATATTATTTTAAGAGGTCAAAAAAAAGACAATATAAATATTTTAGTTGATGAAGCAAAAATATATGGTGCTTGTCCAAATAGAATGGATCCCCCTACTTCTCATGTTTTATCAAATAATATTCAAGACATAGAGGTGATTGAAGGTCCTTATGATGTTGAAAATTTCGGAACATTAAGTGGAATGATAAAGGTTAAAACAAAAGAGCCTTCAAAAGAATTTAAAGGTGAAGTTAATCTTAATACAGGAAGTTTTGGATATAAAAAAGCTAGTGCTACAGTAAGTGGTGGTACAGATAAATTTAAATTATTACTATCAACTTCTATTGAAAATGGTGATCAGTATGAAGATGGAAATGGTGATAATTTTAAAGAACAACAAATTAAAAAAAATGTTCCTATTGCAAATCAATATACAAACAATGATGATGAAGCATTTGAGAAAAAAACATTACTAGGAAAAGCAGTTTTCAATATTAATGATGATTCGGAAGTTAAATTATCATATACGGCAAATAGAAGTGATAATGTACTTTATCCAAATACTCCTATGGATGCGGATTATGATGATTCTGATATCTATACATTGGGATACACAGCGAGAAATTTATCAGATTTATCTAAAGAATTAAATTTGGATTATTACTATTCAAAGGTTGATCATCCAATGAGTACTACACTTAGAAATAATGGTGCAATGAAGATGACAAATCATATGGAATCATCAATATGGGGAACAAAACTTAAAAATAGTATAGAAATTGATGAGTCTTTGATTACGCTAGGTATAGATACAAGTGTTAGAAACTGGAAAGGAAAATATTATAATAAAACGAATCCATTTATTAATGATTCAATTGCTAGTACTGATACTACAAATAAAGCATTATTTGGGAAACTGGAAAAAACTTTTGGTAAACTTACCATTGAAACAGGTGCAAGATATGATTACACAGATATAGAAACAGAAGATTTAACTAAAAAAGATAAAACATATAAATCACTTAATGCAAATATTTTAGCTATCTATAAAGCAGATATAGAAACAAAATATTTTTTTGGTATTGGTAAGTCTGCAAGAGTTCCTGATGCTAGAGAACTTTACTCTAAAACATCAGCTGGAGCATATACTGGAAATGATAATTTAGAGGATACAAAAAACTATGAAGCTGATATTGGTTTTGAGAAAAGTATTGGTGATTTTAATATTAAAACAAAACTTTTTTATTCTAAATTAAAAGATTATATTTATAATACAGGAACATTTACCAACATAGATGCGAAGATATATGGTCTTGATATTAGTGGTTATTATATTATGAGTGATGCTTTTTCTCTTGATTATGGACTTGCGTATCAAAGAGGAAAAAAAGATGGAAATTATGCAGATAAAGATTTAGCAGAAATCACACCATTAAAAACAAATATAGCATTAAATTATGAGCATAATAAAGCTAAGTTTACAACAGAAATTGTAGCAGTTGATAGATGGGATAATTATGACAGTTCAGCAAAAGAGCAAGAGTTAGCAGGATATGCAATTGTAAACCTAAAATATACAAACCAAATACATAAAAACTTTGGATTTACTCTAGGAGTAGATAATATTTTCAATACTACATACACATCAACAAATACTTACCAAGATGTAACATATGTTGCTAATGGTGGAGATAGAGTTTTATTAAATGATCCAGGTCGATATGGATATGTTAATTTAAAGTTTTCATTCTAAATAAAAACAAAATTTACAAAACCTAGTGTTTTGTAAATTGTATTAAGTCTTCTGTAGTAATAATATTTTGTGGTAATTTACTTAAGCATATTTCTAATATTTTTTGTGTACTTAAAGCATCACTAAAGGCTCTATGGTGATTATCTATATCTATATTGAGGTGTTCTTTTAAATATTTCAGACCATATCTTTCACAATTTAATACTTTTTTTGACAAATCAATAGTACATAACCTTCTGTTACATAGTTCTCCCAAGTCGTATTTTTTTAAACTATCACTAATAAATTTATAATCAAATGAGATAGCATGCGCTACAAATACATCATCTTCTAAAAAAAATTTAAACTCTTCTAGGACCGATTTTAAATTGGGTGCATTATGAGTCATGGCTGGTTTTATACCGGTTAGTTCCTGTATTTTATAAGGTATATCTCCTGTATTTACTAAACTATCATACTTTTCAATTATCTGTCCATTTTTAAATTTTACTGCACCAATCTCTATAATTTGACCAGCTTTTGCATTACCCGCAGTTGTTTCTATATCTACTATACAAAAAGTTTGGTCTTTGATAAGATTTTCTGAAGTTTTTAAAAATACATATTCATCAGAAAAGTGAAGCGGTAAGCCATTGGATATGAGTAGTTCTTTTTCTAATTCAATATTGTCAAAAAAAGTGTCACTTTTTTTTAATATATCATTGAATTGTATAATACTTAAAGGATGTTTATTTAAACTATTAACTAATTTATTAAGATAGTTCATTGGCTTTGTTTATGAAGTTAATCATTTTTTGTTTATCTTTTAAACCCTTTTTAACTTCTACACCACTACTTACATCAAGTGAATAAAACTTAAACCCCTTTAACTCTTCCAAATTGTTAGCAGTTAATCCCCCTGCAAGTATTATACGAGAACAATCAATATCCTTAAACCAATCTAGATTTAATCGTTTCCCTTCACCGCCATACTCAGGTACAAATGCATCAACAATTCTATACTCATTGTTGTATAACTGTAAATCCTCTTGTGATTGCGCTCGAACTACTTTTATTGCTTTTACTTCTAACTCTTTATAGAAAGTTTCATCAGCTTCAAAATGTATTTGCGCTAAATCTATTTGTGAGATTTTTGAGATATGATTTACTGTTTGAGCCGTTTCATTTACAAATAAACCAACACTTTGTACAAAAGGGGGAATCTGTTTGATAATATCTCTTGCTACTGCTGGTTCTATATATCTAGCACTCTTAGGATAAAAAACGAATCCTAGAGCATCTGCTCCAGCATTAATAGCATCCATAGCATCTTTTAGGTTTGTAATACCACAGATTTTTACTCTCATTGTTATATTTCTTTTCTAATTAAACTTGTAAGCTTTTTATTGCTTGTCCATAATCATCTGCACCATACACATAACTACCAGCAACAACTACATCAACACCAGCATCTTTAAGTTCACCGATGTTTTTATCATTTACTCCACCATCTACTTCAATAAGACAGTTAGGATTGATTTTATTGATTAACTCTTTGAGTTTTTTCGCTTTTGGTACAACACTCTCTATAAACTTTTGTCCACCAAAACCTGGGTTTACTGACATAAGTAAAACCATATCAAGATCAGCTAATAGATACTCTATATCTTCAGGTCTGCTATGAGGATTTAAAACAATAGCTGGTTTAATACCATAGTCCCTAATCTTTTGAATAAGTCTATGAGGGTGTTTTTCCTCTTCTATATGAAACGAGATATATTCTGGTTTTAAAGGTGCAAACAAATCTACAAAAAATGTATTATTTTCTACCATGAGGTGTATATCAAGTGGTTTTGTAGCTATTTTTGCTACAGCACTAACAACTACAGGTCCTATAGTTAAATTCGGTACAAAATGACCATCCATTACATCTACATGTACTAAATCACAACCACCATCACAGATAGATTTAATCTCATCGTTTAATATACCAAAATCCGCACTAAGTATTGAAGGTGCTACTTGCATTAAATATCCTATTTTTAAAATTAAATGATTATATCAAACTTATCTGTGTTGTTTTATTAAGAATTTTAAAATAACTTGATATGCTAAATTAAATCTAATTTATTTGAAGGTATTTACAATATACCTTATCATCAAATAACAATAAAATTAAATATTTAGGATAAACATGAGAGGGACAGCTCTACAGGCCGTAGAAATATATAAAGAATACACTACAAAAAATAATACAGGCATTATTATTTTTGATGCAATAGGATTAATTGATTATGTAAATGAAACTTTTTGTAAACTGAGTGGATATACAAAAGAGGAACTTATTGGGCAGAATGAAAAAGTATTTAATAGTGATAATCAGTCTGATAGTTATTTGAAATCATTAAATCAAGCTTTAAATGAAGGTAATATTTGGCACGATAAACTCAAAAATAAAACAAAAAATGGATTTGTCTATTGGGTTGATAGAACAATAATACCATTTTTAGACTCCGATGGAAAAACTGAGATGAATGTTAATATCTATGTGGATATTACTCATGAAGAAGAGTTAAATATTACTCATGAAACTTTTGCTATAGACCAACACTCTATAATTGCTAAAACAGATCATCGTGGATTAATTACATATGTAAATGACAATTTTTGCAAAATTAGTGGATATTCAAAAGAAGAACTTATTGGACAAAATCATAATTTACTGAACTCTGGTAATAAAGAAAAATCTTACTGGAAAGAGATGTATAAGGTTATTTCTAGAGGATATATATGGAATGATGAAGTAAAAAATAAAAATAAAAAGGGAGAGTATTATTGGGTTGACACTACTATTGTACCTTATTTAGGAGCTAATGGAAAGCCTGAAAGTTATATATCTATTCGTACAGATATTACAAAACAAAAAGAACTTTCAAGTGCACTTAGTAATCATAAGTTTGCGATTGATCAACATGCAATAATTGCAACAACAGATATGACAGGTGCTATTACATACGCCAATGATAAATTTAGCGAGATTAGTGGATATTCAAAAGAGGAATTGATTGGACAAAATCATAGAATACTTAATTCGGGTAATCAACCAGCCTCTTATTGGAAAGCTATGTATAAAAATGTTTCAAATGGCAATATTTGGAAAGATCAAGTAAAAAATATATCCAAAAATGGAAGTTATTATTGGGTCGATACTACTATTATTCCATTTATGAATGATGATGGAAAAGTTAATAGTTATTTTTCCATCAGAACAGATATTACATATCAAAAAAGAATAGAAGAGATTTTAGCAAATCAAAGATTTGCAATGGATCAACACTCTATTATTGCAATTACGGATATTGAAGGTAATATTACTTATGCTAACGATAAATTTTGTAGAATAAGTGCTTATACTGAGGATGAACTTATAGGAAAAAATCATAGAATACTTAATTCGGGTAATCAACCAGCCTCTTATTGGAAAGCTATGTATGAAAAATTAGAAGAAAAAGGTATTTGGCAAGATGAAGTTAAAAATAAAAATAAAAATGGAGAGTATTATTGGGTTGACACTACTATTGTTCCATTTTTAGATTCATTAGGAAATATAGATTGTTATATTTCTATTAGAACAGATATAACGAAATACAAAAAAATTCAAGAAGAATTGAAAGAATATCAAGAAGATTTAGAAAACATCGTTTATGAAAGAACCAAAGAATTAGACAAAGTCAATAAAAAGTTAACAAGACTTAGTGAGATAGATATATTAACAGAATTGCCTAATAGAAGAAAATTAATAATTGATTTTAATCGTGAAATAAAAAAAACCAATCGATTTAATAGGAAAATAGCATTGTACTTTTTGGATTTAGATAGGTTTAAAAATGTTAATGATACTTATGGCCATGAAATTGGCGATCAGTTATTGAAATATGTTTCAGAAAATATACTTAAATTATTAAGAGAAAATGAGTATGTATATAGAATAGGAGGAGATGAATTTTGTATTTTAATTCCAGAGTTTAATCAAAAAAAAGAGCTTGATATCTTAGCGCAAAGGCTATTAAAAATGATTTCTCTTATAGACTTTATAGGTACATCTAAAATTGATATAAGTTGTAGTATTGGAATATCAATTTTTCCTGATGATGGAAATACTCTTGATGAATTGATTTCCGAAGCAGATAAAGCAATGTATGTTATTAAACATAAGGGTAAAAATAACTATCATTTTATATCTGGTTAATTTATATTAAAATAGAAGAGTAGAGTTACTCTTCTATTGATATTTTCTAAAAAGTAAAAATACTCCAAATAATATAATAGCTACTACAGCTAATCCATATGACTTAAACTCTTCTATATAAGTATAAACTAAATCACCCATCATATAAGAAGCCATACCAATAAAAATAGCCCAAAGTGCTGTTGCGAAGATATTAAAAAGAATAAACTTTTTATAGTCATATTTTGTAAGTCCCATAGCTAAAGGGATAAGTGTTTTGATTCCGTAGATATATTTTTGTAAAAATATAACCCATGAACCGTATTTTCTCATCATAAGATGTGCCATAGCTATTTTTCTTCTATGTTTTTGCATCATCTGTTTTGCTTGAGCTTTATTTTTTCTCGCTAATGTAAATAAAAATTGATCTCCTACAAAATTCGCAGCACCAGCAACTAATATTACAACAAAAATATTTAATTCACCACTAAAAGCTAAAATTCCTGCAACTACTAAAGCTAAAAAACCTCCACCAAAAGAGTATAAAAAGAGTATTATATATCCCCAGTCTCGTATTAAATCTTCCATTAAATTAGTTCCATTCCCTCTTCGTCTAGTTTTATGATATTATCTTCTACTAGTTTTGTTAAAGCTCTTTTATATGCTTTTTTACTCATATTAAACATCTCTTTTACAACTTGTGCGTCTGTTTTATAGTTGTACGGAAGATTATCATGATTTTGTTTTAAAATAGTGATTATTTTTTGTGTATTTACATCATCTGTAAATGTTTTCCCAATAGGTTGTAAAGAGATATCTACTTTACCATCATCTCTGATAGTTTTTACATACCCTTTGATTTTATCTCCCACATCAATTGAAGTAAAAATTTCGTTATTATAAACCATACCTTCATAAGTATCATCTATAATTGCTTTGTATCCCATCGGAGTTTTTGCAAATACCAGTAGGTCTACAATTTGATTTTGTTTTAGATCTTTTGTATCAGAGCTTAAATATGATGTGATTTTTTCTACACCAATTAATCTACCAGACTCTTCATCTTCTACAATTCTTACGATTCTTGTTTGACCATCTCTAAAAGGTGTTTTTTGTCTATTTCGTGGTACAAAAAGATCTTTTTGTAATCCCCAATCAACAAATGCACCAAAATCAACTACATCTACAACTCGAGTAAACATAAATTCATCTTTCATACCATAAGGTTTTTGAGTAGTAGATACAAGTCTATCTTCACTGTCTGTGTATACAAATACTTCTATCTCATCATCTACTTGCATATCTTTAGTTACATAAGCATTTGGAAGTAATACAACCTCTTCATCTAAAGCCTCTAAGTAAATACCTGGTTCTGTTATTCTGTTTATTTTTAATAGGT
>Ga0193955_1001246_pt1 | contig 12184 bp, 17 predicted proteins | sample BB_6_MG_FD_140343 | JGI IMG/M metagenome (GOLD analysis project Ga0193955, IMG submission 140343) | Microbial mat bacterial communities from the Broadkill River, Lewes, Delaware, United States - BB_6_MG | ecosystem: Environmental > Aquatic > Freshwater > River > Microbial mats | place: USA... | reverse complement strand
CAGATTAAAAAACTTATAATGAAAGCAAAAGAAATAGTATACAAACTAGAAAACTACAATTACTTGTCAGATACGGAGCGTATGGAGGTTTATTATGAGGTAAATTCACTAGTAACTAACATACATATAGACTTAAACAATGTAATGTGTAGGGACGCGTTTAAAAATATGTGTATTAAACATCCTAATTGTGTTGATAATAAATATGAAAACGTGTATAGTGAGTAATGTTTCTTTTCATAGTGAAACGCCCTTAGATTAGCCCTTAACGGGGCTTTTCTTTTTATATAAATTGCTATTGACATTATAATTGCAATACGATAGAATGGAATTACATTATAAGTAACTAAAAAATTATGAGTGAAGAAAACAAAGCATTGAGCATATGGAATGAATCTAGGCATAAAGAGATATGGACATATTTGCAAGGACAGAATGCAACGCTAACGACGGGGGAATTCAAAACATTCGTTGAGATTGGTCGTGCTACTGGTTTAAATCCTTTCTTACGAGAGATTTGGGCTGTTAAGTACGGTAGTAAACCGGCTAATATCTTTATTGGACGTGATGGGTATAGAAAGAGTGCACAAACACATAAGGATTACGAACATCATACTGTAGATGCAGTGTATGATAATGATGAATTTGAGTTTACTGATGGTAAGGTTAAGCATAAATACAATTTAAAAGACCGTGGTTCTTTGGTTGGTGCATATTGTATCGTACAAAGGAAAGGCGCTAAGTTACCAGCGTTTAATTATGTTGAGTATGGTGAATATAAGCAACCATTCGGGGTATGGATACAGAAACCTGCTACAATGATTAAAAAGGTTGCTGAAGCACAAGGTTTAAGAGGTTCATTTCAAGAACTGTTTGCTGGAACTTATGAAGAAAGTGAAAACTGGGAAGCTGAAAAGAAAACAGTTAAGGTTGAGACATTAGATGTTTCACCACCAGAGTTTGAATAAACGATAGTCCTCAATAAGACTTAAAACTGTTGTGGTTGATGAAGCGCAGGTGAGCGAAAGTCGCAATCGTTGAGAACTGGCTGTACACCAGACTCTAAAACAAATATGCCACCCATCCTTGGTCACGATGTAAAACTGACCAAATATGATTAGGTGGCGGAAAAGGTAGACGCATAAGTACCTTACAAGGGTGAAACGGGGTGATATCCGAAGTAATTCTTTGCCAGAAATGGACATTCCAAAAAGAGTGGAATATGTATTAATCAGCAGAAACACTTGAAGTAGGTGTGAAAAACTCAAAGGTAAAGTAGGGCTCCCGATGGAGGGTTCCCCTACATGCAAAGTGCAAATCTTTGCCCTAATCACCAAATATTAAAATAGGACAGATTTTTTACATAATGAGGGGCTACTGCCCATGAATGAGCACCGTTTAGGTATTGCGGTGATGGGCAGTGACATCTTATTATATAACGAGAAACAAGATGTTGAACAAAGTACAAATTATCGGACGTCTAACAAAGGACGTTGAAAAGGTTGGTGACAACGACGTATACAGATTTTCTGTAGCGACTAGTCGAACATGGAAAAACAAAGAAGGTGAAAAACAAGAAGAAACTGAATTTGTGAATTTCACAGCTTTCGGGAAAATGGGTGAAACTATTATGCAATACATGCATAAAGGTGACATGCAATATTTCGAAGGTAGATTACAAACTCGTAAGGTTGGTGAAGGTGAAGATACTAAATACTACACTGGTGTAGTATTAGAATCGTTCTCTTTCTTACCTAATGGAAAAAAGAGCGAAGGTTCTGTAAACACTGATACTTCTAAGGCATCATCTGCGGACATTAAGGATCTTCCCTTTTAGCGGGTTGGCTAGTTAATGCTAGCCTGTTGGGTGTATGAATGAGGCACTCAACAGATTAATATTAACAATAACAATATGAAGGACGGTAACATTATGGTAAAAGTTGGTGAAGAACGAAAGAAACAAGTGCATATACATAGAATAAGTCACGGGTATGCAACACTTAAAGCGTTCGTTGAAACAGCAATAGATACACAAATGAAAATAGATAATCAAAAATAAACATGTGGATTGAAGAAGGTGGAGAACTTATAGATTTAGATAATGTTTTATCTATAGATAGTAAAGCTATAATACATGGGTTTCTGTTTGGGTATCCTGGAAAGGATGATTATTACACGTCTAGCGAAACTTATTACTTGTTATTTGGCATGAGATCTGGAGAAGAAATCTGGGTGAGTATGGACACCGAGGATGATAGAGATAAGGCTTATGAGAAATATAAAAAAATGTTAATATGAGCGAATCAGTAGTGTTAAAAAATGTCATGGCTTGGTTGTATGACAACAACCACTGGTTTGAAAGGATGCCTGCTGGTAGTGCTTTTGTACCTGGTGGCTTGATAACTAAAGAAAAACCGCTTGGCACTAAACCAAGAAGGATAACGTTGGGGAAAAAAGGTGCGCCAGATGTTATATCTGGAATAAATGGGTTAAACGTCGGTATAGAAACAAAAAGAGATTATAAGGAATACAAAAGGTGGATTGGTATTATTAACAGGTATAAAAAAGCAGTTGGTAACAACATAGATTTAAAAATAAAATGGAAAGACGAGATGTTGCTGTATCCAAACATTAAAAAGAGCTGGGAACATGAAGTTGACCAATATAAGTATGCATTAAAAATGGTGCAAAGGGGGTCTAAATATATACTTACTTACTCGGTTGAACACTTAGAAGAACGAATTAAAAAACTAAAATAAAAACTATGAAAGAATGTGCAACATGTAAAAAAGAATTTGATGAAGGTGGGTTCTATAGAACTTACAAGGGTGAATTATCAAGTAGGTGTAAGAAATGTTGTGATAAAGCGTCAAAGAAAATAGTAGATGATGTGCTGTCTAAGGCTTACCAGAAAAGCTACCATTATGGTGGTAGGGAAGTTGCTAAGGGATATCAGTCAAGGTCGGCAAGAGAGAAAGAAGTAAAAAAGAAGGTTAAGATGTATGCAGATTATATAGCGGATGATGTTAAGAGGGGTAATACCACACCGCAGGATGCTAAATCTTACTTAGCAGACTTTAGATCACCAATGAATCAGAGTGGGGTATCAAGTGCTTATGTGCATAATGCTATTACAGGGAATAGAAAAAGTTATTAATTGCCTTTAGTGGGTAATGCGTTTATAATATATGTAATGAATAACCAATAGGACTCATGGGTAAAATAAAAGATCGGAAAAGACGAGAGAAAACACAAGAACAAGTTTTAGATAGATTGAAAGATAAGAAGAAACGTAATGTTGCTAAGACTTTTGATGATGAAATGGATAGATTCGTAGTGTTAGAAATGTTACCTCTTTTAGAAGGTGCTTTTGGTGCTGTAAGAAAACAAATAGCTGACAGGGCTGAAGGTGGACTTGTACACGTTGAGAACTTGCCTAGTAGTATATCTATAGCTTACGGGGTTATGGGTGTATTAGAGGAATATTTAGAGAAACACTCAAGAAAAATTAAAAAATATTAGCATGTGGAATATAAAAAATCTCTTTAAATCTGGCGGTGATAAGTGTGGTCAGTGCGAAGAGCTTAAAAATATTATTAGACGACTAAAACGCACTGGGTTAAATAGTTTTCATAACACACCTATAATGGTTGGTGATATACTAAGGCATATCGAAACTAAAGAAGTGTTCTATGTGTCGGTACGTTCTGTTGTTTATTTCTATGCCATCCCTTTAGAGGGGTACGGGAATAGCGCTAATGTTAATAGAAGGAAATTAACTTATACATCTAAAGAGTATGAGATCATAGGGAAAGTAAATACAATAATTTAAATAAATATGGCTGGAAGACCTAAAATACAATTGAAAGATTTGCCTGAAGGATGGCAAGAAAAGATGATAGCATTAGCTTCTGAAGGTGCTAGTGATGTTGAGCTTAGAGGTATTGTTCTAGGTGGTATATGTCATGAGACATGGGAGCGATTAATCGAGGAGGAAAGCCAATTTTCTGAAACCATAAAAAGATGTAAGCTGTTATGTCAGATTTGGTGGGAGAAAAATGGACGTTCAAATTTACACAACAAAGAGTTCGGTGCATCACTTTGGTATATGAATATGAAGAATAGATTCGGATGGGCTGATAATAAAAAAGTTAAACAAGAGAGCACAATTAAACTAGATATTAAAGATGTTAAATCTTTACCAGCAGAAGAATTGATTAAGAAATTAAATGACAGCAACTAAACAAGATATAGTAAAAGAATTGATTACAAGGGAACTTGAAGAAAGACACAGAGATGAACAAGAGGATCTACTCAAGTTTATCTCTTTTATGTTTAAGCATGAAAAGAAGTCAGAGTTTAAACTTAATTGGCATTATGAGCTTATAGTTAAGAAACTATATGAGGTTTTAGAAGGTAAGTGTCGAAGACTTATTATCAATGTACCACCTCGTAGTGGGAAGACTGAATTGATTACTAAATGTTTTCCTATTTGGGCTATGGGTAAACGTCCAGACTTACAAGTGATTGCTACTGGGTATTCAACGTCATTAACACAAACATTCTCGAATGAGGCAAGACAGTATTATCAGTCTGATGCTTACAGGATGGTGTTCCCTAGAAGTCCTAGGCTGAAGATAGATCAAAACACTAAGGAATGGTGGATGAATGAAGCTGGTGGTTCGTATTATGCTACTGGTACTGGTGGTTCTATTACTGGTCGTGGTGCTAATATATTTTTAATAGATGATCCGCTTAAACCTGATGAAGCTGATTCAGATGTTAAACGTACTGGTATTAATAACTGGTTTAGTAATACAGTTACTTCACGTTTAAACAATCCATCAGAGGATGCAATAATTATAATCATGCAAAGAACACATGAGAATGATTTGTGTGGATATCAGATTGAAAAGATGACTGAAGGGACTGGTGTTAAATGGGATATTATATCTTTACCAGCTATTTGTGAGAAAGAAGATGAGTACAGAAAAGAAGGTGAATCTTTACAAGAAGATAGGTTGCCTATTGCTATCTTAGAAGAAATGCAACGATCTAATCCTGTGCACTTTAGTTGTCAGTATCAACAAAACCCTATAGCGAAAGAATCTCAAGAGTTTCACGAAGAATGGTTTAGATATTATGATAGAGCGCCTTTAGGTGGAAGGGTATTTACAGCCGTTGATCCAGCGTTTAGTAAAAAGAAAACAGCCGATTATACTTCAATCGTTACTGGTAGCTTTGTTGGTGATGAACTTTACTTATTAGAAATTACTCATGGTAGATTTACGCCAGATGTACTTGAAGATAAGATACTTTATCATGCTAAGAAATGGAGACCTGAAAAGGTTGGTGTTGAAGCAATTGCAGCACAATCAATGATAGGGTTCTCTTTACGTAATAGATTTAGGAAAGAAGCGGTGTTTACTGATGTTGAAGATTTAAGACAGCCTGATAAGAAAGAAACCAAGATTAGACGACTTATTCCTCTTTATCGGAATGGACAGATATATCATACAACTGATATGAGAGAGTTAGAGAGTCAGCTGATGAAGTTTCCAAGAGGTACACATGACGACGTTGCAGATAGTGTACAGATGCTATTTAGTTTATATGAACTACAACCTAATGCGTCACTTTCTAACACGCCTGTGATCAAATATGACGCTCAGGGTTTGCCGTTTCTAGGTTAATACTTTTTTTAGTTGACAATACTGTGTATAATGGAGGTGATTTACTGCATAATTATCAATGATGCAAACTGAACAAGAACTAAAAGCCGTACAGTCGGTTAAGGACTTTATTTATACTACTGATGATTTATTAAAGGAGCATAAGAATAATCTTATAGATATATACAAGGAATATTCTACGTTTAAGGCTGATAAAAGATTTGATTGGAGTAATACTTTTAAAGTTAACAAAGCTAAAGAGGTTGTTGAAAAGATATTACCTCGATTAATTGGACGTAATCCTAAATGGATTGTTAGTGGAAAAAATATTGAATCAGATGCTAAGCACATTGAAATGATTCAAGATTATTTAACGTATAACTTTGATGAAAATGCGTTAATGGATAGGGTTAAGTTATGGGCAAAGACAGGTGTTGTGTTTGGATATGGGTTTTCTAAAGTGAAATACAAATCTGAAACAGCAATGATTGTTAAAGAAGGTGAGGATGGTGAATATACTGAACAAGAAGTTGTTGGTGAATACCCAACGATTGACGCTGTTAGTTTTACAGATATATATTTTGATCCAAGATATATACACAGTTCTGATATGCCAGCAATTGCTGAGAAAATTTATCAAGTGAGGTTAAGTGATTTATACGCTAATCCTAAATACAAAAACGTAGAAATGCTTGAACAATTATGTGATGCGTCTATGGAAGATGATGCTGATACATTTAGAAGACAAGCTTTTGATATAGCAGGGATACATGTTTCTGGTGCTGAAACATTCGATAAGAATGAAGTAACTATTACTAAATACTATGGTTACTTTAACCCATCTGAAAACGACGATCCCAAGAAGGAGAAGGTATATGAAATACAAGTAGCTAATGATGCTGTTGTTATTTACATGGAAGAAATACTTGAGCATCCATATGTTGACTTTAAATGTTTCGAAGATCCAAGCAATTTCTTTGCTACTGGGTTTGTTGAACCAATATTAGAAATACAAAAGGAATATAACTTTAAAAAACAATCAGCTGCTGAATATATCAATGGTGCACTTAATAGATCTTGGTTATGGTCACCTACTAGTGGGATTAATCCAGCTAGTTTGGTTAATAGACCTAACAATATCATTGCAACGTCTACAACAGTGCAACAAGCACAAGCTAACTTACAAGAGTTACCACATAGAAGTATTGATCCAGCTTATTTCCAAGAGCAAAACGATTTTGAAAGACAAATACAAAGTCAAACGTTTACTATTGATACAAGCAATTCAAGGGGGCAACAAGCATTAACAGATACGGCAACAGGTGCACGAATTAAATTCTTTGAGAATAACGCTGTGATTGATGAAGTTCGAAAGAACCTTGAAAGATCTTTAGAGAAATTAGCTTACAAACTATTACAAGCTACATTTGAGAATGTTAAAGATAATCTAATCTTTAAGAAACAAGGTAGTGAAGAATACTGGGAAGTAAACAAAGAAGCTTTGAAAAATGCTATTCAAAAATATAATATTAAAATAGAAACAAACAGTTCTTCATTTGATTACATGGAAGACAGACGATCAGATGCAATTGCATTCGCTAACGTATTAAGACAAGGATTAGAAAGCGGAGCAGTTGACGAAAAAGGAATGAGAAACGCAATGGTAGATATCATAGGAACATTCGAAAAGAAAAATCCTGAGAAATATTTAAAATCAGTTACGATAGATGAATTCTTACCACAACAACCACAACAACCAGGGATGGAAGGGATGCCACAAGGACAACCGCAACCAGGTGGAAGTATGGGAAAACTGCCAATGCCAGAACAAGAACCTAAAGGGGCTGAACTGGTTCAACAAGTAGCACAAGGTAAACTTTTAAAATAAAAATATGGGAATGATAGATTACTTAAAAGAAAGAGGTGAAGTAAGAAAGTATATGAAAGCTGAAGAATCAGCAATGGACGTGTTTAAGAGACAACAAAACAGTTTACTAGCTCTTAAAGGACAAGCTGGATTCAAAGCTATAATGGAATACTGGGAATCAGTAAGAGATATAAACGAAGCGATGTTTGAAAAAGCAAGCATAGCTGAAAAAGATAAATACTTTGCATTGTATAGGCAATCAAAAGGGTTTATAGAGTTCATTAAAAATATGACGGAGAAGTAATTCCTTAGCACTCCTTTAAAGGGGTGTTATAGGGCTTATTTATTTAAGCTCCAATATCATATAACAAAAATCATATGTCAGAGGATTCAATGAATAACGCAATAAGCGACTCTAACGAACAACCACAAGACGCGCAAACAGTTGAAGTAAACGGGGAAATGGTAAGTATCGAGGAAATAAAAAACAGCTACATGCGACAATCTGATTACACGCGAAAAACTCAAGAGCTTGCGCAGGAACGAAAAGAACTTGAAGCGCTAAGAGCGCAACAATTGCAAGCTGAAGGGGGAAGCGGTGATGCAGGTGATGATGAGCTTCAAAGAGCTGTTAAAGTTTTGAAGGATAACGGTTTCGTAACGAAACAAGAACTTGAAAACGAAAACAGAATGAAGAACTTGTTCAAGACAGTACCAGAACTAAAATCACAAAGGAAAGCTATCGAAGAACTTGCAAGAGTTCATGGGAAAGCACCAGAAGATGTAGTTCATGAGTATGGGTTTATGGACAGGGCTAAGCTCGAAGAAGCAAAATCAAGAATGGATGTTGTTGGTAGTCCTTCGCCTATGGCTAAGTCAGAAAGCGTAAGCATTTTGGGTGCAAATTCAAAACAATTCGCTCAATGGAAAGCCGTAAACGTTAAAGATGGTGACGGGATGTGGAGTTAGGATAATTAAGGCCTGATACATATAAATTTAATTTTAAAAATCATGGCTAATAATTTTACAGCTTCTTTCGAAGAAGTTTGGGGGAGAGAACAACAAGAAGTTTTCTACAAGAAAAATCTTGCAATGGAGATGGCAGACTCTTCACACAATTCTGCAATGTCAAAAGGTGATACTTTAAACAGAACTTACAGATCTAGCGTTTCTGTACAAGCTTACACTAGAGGTTCTGAAATCACTATCGACGACAATAGCGATACTAACGAACAACTAACTGTTAACAGAGAGTTCGCTACTGGAATGTACATTGACAACTTTGATCAAATCCAAGGTAAATACAATATCGCTGCTAACTACGGTAAAGACTACGGTGAAGCTCTAGCTAACCAAGTTGATGCTGACGTACTAGGTGAAGTTGTAAATGCTGATTCAGCTTTATCGGCTGTTACATTATCTACTTCTAACGTTCTTGCAATGTTCTCAGGAGCTAAAAAAGAACTTAGAAGAAACAATATTTCTAGTAACAACCTATCAGCTATCATCTCACCAGATGTTGAATCAATCCTAATCCAATATGGAGCTGGACGAGACACATCAATGGGTGACAGAATTAACAAAGAAGGTTACTTCGGAAAATTCCAAGGATTTGAATGTTACGTGTCTAACCAATTAGCTGGTTCAGCTGTACTTGGTTTAGCTACACAACCAACAGATGGTGATACTATCACTGTTGACGGTATTACATTCACTTTTGTTTCAACTATTGGAACAACTGCTGGTAACGTACTAATCGGTGCTAACGTTGACGCTACAAGAGCTAGTCTTGCTGCATTAATCGCTGCCCCATCAACTACAACTGCTACCGGTGTTGCACTATCAGAAACTAATGCAAGAAAAGTTGCAAACACTTGGACAGGTACTGATGACGCAACTGCTGATACATTATCATTCGTATGTAACGGTGTTGGTGTACTAGAAGTTTCTACAGACCTAACTGACGAAACTGATGCGTTCTCTAGTATCCTACAACACAACGTGTTCGGGGTATCTAAAAAGATGACAACTCTAGTAATGCAATCATCTCCAAAAGTACAAGCAAAAGAAGTGCCAAACAAACTTGGTAAAAACATGCTAAATTCTGTTTTATACGGAGTTAAAACATTCGGAGACAATGCTAAACAAATGGTAGATGCACCAATCAATGCTGCTTCACTATAATTAGTTCACTTTGCACCTCTCTAAGGGGTGCAAATATGAGTTAATTAACCAAAACATATGGAAAAACTAGAAAAAATACTGATTAAAACTATACCACACGGTACTAAGTGTTTAATCCCCGCTAAAAACTACAATCCAGAGCTACATGAGTTAGTAGTCGAAAAAGTTAAAAAAACGCCTGTAATCGAGCCTAAAGAGGATGAAAAAATTGAGGTTGAAGAAATAATTGTAGATTTACCAAAAGAGGAGAAAAAAGAAGAAAACAAGTGTGAAATATGTGGTCAAGTTTGTAAAAGTGCAGCTGGTTTAAAAATGCACATGAAAAAACATGACAAATAATATATAATAGAATTGTAATTTAAAAAATAATAATATGGCTACAAAATCAATGACAGGTAGTGACATAAAGCTATACATGTATGATGAGTTTGCAGGAGCTGAAATAGCATCATACCCTGTAGATGGTGGAATTCATTATATTAAAGCTGATAGTCTAGGAAAACTTGACGGATTAACTGTTAGAACATCAGAAACTCCTATTACAACAACTGGTTTAAGTGATGATATTTACACAGTTGCTGATGGAACTATATTTAGAGTTGGTGAAAGAGTGCCAGTTTTAAATGGTTCAAGTGTACGAATTGGTACAGTTGAAATTAAAGCTACACAACCAACAGGAGTAAAGGTTGAAAAGGTAAGTGAAGCAGACTTTACTTTAACAAGTGGTGACATTCTTGTTTTAGAAGAAGACGCTTACATGCCAGAGCTAGGTTTAGATATTATCCCTACAAGTAGTGCTAAATATGCACTGGTTAATGGTGATTCAAGTACTAAATTAGTACAACACATAAATGACTCAGACCTAAAAAAAAAATCTTAACTAAGAAACGACTTTGTTTCCCAACAACTGATTTAGAAGCCGTATACCTCGCTAAGAAAGCGCCAGTTGAGGATACGGTTTTTAATGAATATACAAAAGACAGTAACGGTATCATGACTAAGTACGGTACGTTTGATAAAAGCACTATCGCTGAGGGTGTGACTGGTTCTGATTACACATATACTTCAACTAAAATCCCATTCCATTTAGTGTTTAGGGTTGAGGACACAACTGCCGAAACTATCATGTGGTCTAGATGGAATTTGCTAGAGAGTACTGGTAGAAGTTTTATCATTGAGCAATTTAATAAAAAGATAAGATTTGCGACAAGTGTAGATGGTGCACAAGCAAGGACTACTGAAATTCCTATTGACCTTGTCGCTGGTGAGATATGCACTTTAATTGGTGAATACAACGCTGGTACTTTTACAGGTACTATTAATGGTATTCCTTTTGAAGAAACTACTTTAGACACGAGCGTCTTCTTGTCGCCAACTGCTGCAAACGTTGTCGGTGGTGTACAAGGTTCAGCTTTATATAAATTTGGTTCAGACATATTCTACGTGAAAGTTGGTGAGAACGAATACATATTTGACGATGATTATGGAACAACTACAGTAAAAGATTCAGGAGCTTCTGACGACTTAACGCTTTCAGGTGCTACTTTAACAAGTTTCTGGCAAACTGATTATTCAGGACTGAGAGAAGTAAAAGATGGATATGGTGTGTATGACGCTTCTGCCTTGGCTGTTAATGGAAGCGATAGTGTTGCGACAAATAGAGATGTTGTGCCTTTTGAATTAATCTTTAAACCAGATGCTTTAACTGGGATTGTTATTGTTGCTGGTAAAGGGCATTTAGCAAACACGTTTAGAGAAGCTTCGTTTGGATACAATGGTACAAAGTTTTATGCTAACTTCAGTGAATCTGATTTCTCATTTGGTTACGTACAAAGTGCCACTAGCTTAAAAGCTAATGACTGGAATGTTATTACTGGTGTTTTTGATAATGGAACTGTTAATGTGATTATTAATGGAGTTGAAGAATCGCTAGCGATGATTGGTACTGCTTCAACTATATATCAAAATCCTAATGCTGACCTTGCCATGGGTGGTGCTGACGATGGTAGTAACAAGTTTGAAGGAGCAATTGCACATTTCAAATATGGGGACGTTTCGTATAATTACACTGACGGGTCTGGAACAACTATTGCAAGTTCTGGAGTACTTGGTATGGATGCAACAATATCTAACTACTACGACGGGTTCTGGCAAGATTCAGACGCAAAATTAGTTGAGTCTAATTGTGCTAAGTTTGATGGTATTGCATACGGTATTGAAAATGATAGATTTACAGCAGGAGAACCTTTTACTATAGAAGGTTATCATAAGGCTGATAATGTGACAGAATACGGGATAATATTCGGTGCGGCGAATGACGATTCACAAGCAATTGCAGGGTCAACATTTACATTAGTAATTCACACAAGTGCATTCTTAGGTTTTAACACTTGGAACGGGGATTGTTACGGGATTCCTTGGACAAAGAACACTGATGAACATTATTTGAAAGCGTATTTTG
>Ga0193955_1001245_pt1 | contig 12189 bp, 9 predicted proteins | sample BB_6_MG_FD_140343 | JGI IMG/M metagenome (GOLD analysis project Ga0193955, IMG submission 140343) | Microbial mat bacterial communities from the Broadkill River, Lewes, Delaware, United States - BB_6_MG | ecosystem: Environmental > Aquatic > Freshwater > River > Microbial mats | place: USA... | reverse complement strand
GGATTAAAGAAGCCGCCAAAATGGGATTCACACGGTGTCTTGTGCCCACGGCCACCATGAAGCAATTATCAAAAATCAAAGGCATGACCATTGAAAGCGTCAGCTTTTTAAGGGATGCCGTGGAGGTTTTGTTTGAAGGGTAAAAAAAAGACAGCAAAAGGGGGAAAACCTGTAGGAAAAGGCGGCAAGAACGGCCAATGGTCGGATCATCTCACGCAAAAGGCCAAATCCATGGGATATCCTGCCCGGTCCGTGTTTAAGCTTGAAGATATTCAAAACAGATTTCAGATTATCAAAAAAGGTGACACCGTGCTTGATCTTGGATGTTCACCGGGATCCTGGATCCTTTATGCGGCAAAACTTGTGGGGGACCAGGGCCGCGTACTCGGCATTGATTTAAAAGAGGTAGAAACAAAACTGCCGCCCAATGCGTTAACCATCCAGGATGATATTCTGAAACCCGAACATCCGGCTTTTATTGAGCCCCATACCGGTGCGTTTAACGCCGTGATCAGTGACATGGCCCCGGCCACCACGGGCAGAAAGGATGTGGATGCCATCCGCTCCTTTGAACTGTGCCGCATGGCCCTTGACACGGCCTTGAAAAATTTGGCTGTTCGGGGTAATTTTGTGTGCAAAATTTTCCAGGGGAACGATTTTAAAACGTTTGAGCAGGAAGTAAAGGCAGCATTTAAGGAATGTCGGGTGTTTAAACCCGAAAGCTGCAGAAAACAAAGCAAAGAAATTTATATCATAGGTAAAGATAAGATAAAATAAGGAGGCAACAGCCATGTCAGGACATAGCAAATGGTCGACCATCAAACACAAAAAAGGGGCGGCCGACAAAAAGCGGGCAAAGATATTTACCAAGCTGATCAAAGAAATTACGGTAGCTGCCCGTATGGGCGGGGGCGACCCAAACGCCAACCCCCGGCTGCGCCATGCCATTGATTCGGCCAAAGCCCAGAATATGCCCAAGGACAATGTGGATCGGGCCATTAAAAAGGGTACCGGGGACATGGACGGCGTCAATTACGAAGAAATCCTGTATGAAGGATACGGACCCGGCGGTGTGGCCGTGATGGTGGAATGCCTCACGGACAACAAAAACCGGACCATTGCTGATGTAAGATATATCTTTAACAAGGCCGGCGGCAATGTCGGCACCGACGGCTGCGTGGCCTGGATGTTCGATAAAAAGGGCGTAATTTCCATTTCCAAGGAAAGTGCTGAGGAAGAGACCCTCATGGAAGTGGCCATTGATGCCGGGGCAGAAGATATCAAGGACGAAGGGGACAGCTTTGATGTGCTCACGGCACCCGAAGATTTTGATGCGGTCAAAGATGCCATTGACGGGGCCGAAATCTCCTATGAGGTGGCTGAAATCTCAATGGTGCCCCAGAATACCACTGCCGTATCCGGCAAAGAAGCCGAGCAGATGATCAGATTCATGGAGGCTCTGGATGATTGCGATGATATCCAAAATTTCTATACCAATGCGGATATCCCGGATGAAGCTTTTGACGCCATGTAGTCTTTTCTAATAATTTCCAATAAAAAGCCGTCATGTGAACCATGGCGGCTTTTTATATTTTGGGCACATTCAAACTCAAATTTTCATAAAATTCAGCTTGTTATATTCATTTCAATATGTTAAATTTAACTTAAAACGAAAGAAAAATATGGCAGGTGGTCATGAACCCTGTTGATTCAAATGCCGGAAATGGCTTTATAAGTGCGTCTTACCCCCTGGACCTTGTGAACCGGGCCCGTGAGGTAATGCTTGGCGCGAACCAGGAGCTCTTCTCTGCCGGTGCCGCCGACATCTCAGAAGCCCCAACACTATTTTCGCCATTGTCCTTTCAACTCACCTCCCGGCTGGATGAATTTTCAACGCTGCTATCTTCCACTGATTTTTTCTCAGACGCGTTTTCATCCCCAAAAGAGAATACAACTGAAGAGACCCAGAATTCAGCCTTCTTCGAAGCCTTTAAAGCCGCATTTTCAGACAGAAGCAACACCAACGATACATTTTCCACTTTGGATCTTGATGCCCAGGAACAGTCCGTAGAAACAGTGATTGACAAGTATAACGAACTGATTGAATGGATAGACGGCAACCCTTATGCCATCAGCCCGTCATTGAAGGCGGACCTGTTCAAGGAGATGAATTCAAATGTGCTGGCAGGAATAATGTCAAATGCGTTTGCCGGCCAGGAAGAGACCTCGGCAACGCGTGTGGATGGCGAAGCAGGCGCACAGAGCCAACAGTCAAATCCTTTTTCCCCACAGGTTTCCAGCACATCGGATTTGACTGTTGAATCCCGCCTTTCAAAAATCGGACTGACCTTGAATACCGACGGCACCCTGGCGGTTGAAGATAACTTTGCCCAACAGTTCAAGACCGATTTCAGCCGCGCTTATGATGCCTTGGCCGGAGAAGAAGGCTTTTTCACCCAAATCGGTTCCGCCCTTAATACGCTGAACAGCAGGGACAGCCGTTTCAATGTCTACACCCGGAGCGACAACGACCAGGTCTATACCCGTGGTGCAGATGTTCAGGTTCGCAATATGTATCGAAACAATATTGCGTCGTTACTCAATATCTTCGCATAAACAGCATTCAACTCAAAGGCCAGCCAGGTCATATTCAATATCTTCAAAAACATCTTCAATTTTATATAATGCTTTGTCGGCTTCGGAAAGCTTGCGATCCGCAATGTTTCCCTCAATCTCCGCATACAAGGCTTTCAGCTGAGCCTTGTATTTGAGCAAAACCTGCTTGACGTTCGGATTCCCATCCAGATCGTAAAGCAGTTGATCCCATTTTGCCACAAGGTCGTAAAGGGCCGGATCATCGTATTCGCTGATGGACTTTGCATACATAAGTTCCCTGGCAAGCTTAGGGTATGCGGCTTTGAATCCTTTTGTATAAAATGCACGCACATCCACCGTTAATTGCATATACTTGCTCATAGATATTTACTCCTTTTCCCGGGACAGTTATGGATAACATGGTGGCCTCCCGTTAACCAAACTTACAACATTAGAACGGACCAGACACCATGCCGTTTTTTTTATATTTCAACCAAGACTATTTTCTCATTACCCGCTATTATATATCAACATATTTAGAAATGGAGAAATATTATGTTTACCCTTAATGATTTATTCGATATTGCCATAAAAATGGAAGAAAACGGGCGCGCTGTGTACCTGAATGCTTTAAAACAATCCGACAACAGGGAAATTCAGAGTCTTGTTCAGTGGATGGCCGATGAAGAGTGCCACCACAAATCGTGGTTTAAAGATCAAAAAGAGAGCTTGTCAGCAACCAATAATCATGATCTTAGTGTCATGCTCCCGGGTGTAATTAAAGAGATGATGGGGGAGAACAGCCTCTCTTTGGATGATTTGAATCTTTCGGAAATTTCCACGCCCGTTCAGATGCTTGAAACCTTTATCATGTTTGAAAACGACACAATTTTGTTTTACGAATTTCTGGAGGCCTTTGTGGACTCAGAATCCGTCAAGGCAGGTCTGCAGAAAATCATAGCCGAAGAATCCGCCCATGTGAACAAAATATCCACCATGATCCACGCTTTTAAATCCGAAGGGGATTAACGTATAATCCCCTCCCGGCCCACCGCTTATCATCAGGCACTATGGTTGTTTCTCTCCTGATCAATCTGCCTGATGAACCGTAATCTGGGGAAAAGGAATATCCCAGTCGTATTGGCAGGCCGCCTCAACACACCATCTTTGGATACTTCGGTTCAAGCGGTTGTATATGGGGGCCTGACTGCCTTTGAAGTCGGCAATCACCACTAAATCCAGGGATGAAGCGCCGGCCGCAGCAAATTCCACCCTAAGGTTCAACAGATATTGGGCATATCCTTCTTTTTCGATATTGTTTTGGATGAAGGCGGATAAAAGATCGGGTATGGTTATGGTTGCATCTCTCTGGTGGCCATACCCAATACCAAAGACGACCTTGAGTCTGAAATTCACAGAGAGGTTCAAAGGTGTCATCCCTAAAAAATCAGCCGTCTGATAGGTCTTTTTGGCCCCGCCCCTTAACACCAGTTCCACGGTTTCATGGCTCAATTGGGTCACGCCGCCCCGGGTCCCGTCAGAAAGGATGACCCAGTCATTTTTACGGCAGGGGAACCATGCTTCATGGGCATCACACCTCCTGGATGTTTTACCGACAAGTTCCGTGATGGGGATTCTCAGGGTAATGCCCAGATCAGGATTCTCCAGCAGGGAATGAAAATTGATATGTTTAACCCGCCAGGGCACCCCCTGGTACATCATGCGTTCCCCCTCCCTGACCGCACCGACATTGAGCATCAGCTTGCTTGTGTCCAGATACATGGGCAGGGTGGCCTTGGCCGCCCATATCACGCCCATAATAAAGATAATGGTCAAAGAGAGCAGGACCCAGTCCTCCACAAAATAAAAGACCGCAATCACCGCGAGCACCGTCAAGACAAGCGTCATGAACCGATATACCAGTTCAAGCACCCGAATATGAAAGGGGCGGTATTCCAGTTTATATCCCGGCACAAGGCGGATCAGGGTCCGGTAAAGCAATTTAATGAAAAATACCACACCAATACAGGCTAAAATTGCCAATGCCAGGTACAATCCCCGGGTTCTGAAAAATCTTTTGACCGAATCCTGGGTACTGTCGATGACCGATGTCTCCTGGCGCTCAATTTCGTCAAGTTTAAGCTGGACCAGATCCACCTTGTTTTTTATCTGGCTTTCAATGCCTTTATACTCTGGTAAAAGCCCTTTAAGCGCCGATGCCAGGGCCTTGTTTTTGGTCTGACTGATCAAGGATTCGATGCGGCTTCTGGCATTGGTGGCGACCGGAAGCAATTCCTGATAATTGCTCAATTCATCATTGAGTTTTGATTTACGCCTGGCTTTAACCGTAAGCCGTTTAAGTTCCATAATCCCGGGTTCGGCCAGGGAGAGCAGTTCCTCTTTCCAGTCAAACCGATCTTTTTTCTTGGTCACAAACAGCCCGATTTCAACCCCTGTGGCCGTCATTTCAAAATCCGTGGCAGCATCGGCCATCTGCTTATCCAACTCGGCAAGCTCAGCTTTCAAATATTGTTTTTCGGTTTCTGAACCGGCCTTTTCCATGGCCTTTTTCTTTTCATCCATGCGCTGCTGCAGCGTTGTTCTGCTTCGGACAATGGATTTAAGAATTTCAAGGGTATTCTGCTGGGCATCAGCGTCCGGTGCTGCCGGATCAGCCGCCTTATCCTGGGTCTGCGCGGCAGCCCCGGCTACCGAAGAATCCGCTGAATTTTCCAGGCCGATTGCGAGACTGGGCAACAGAATCAATGCTGTCATGATAAGTACTAAGTATTTCTTCATATGCTTATTCTCCGGTTAGATGACGCCTGATTGTATATTCAATAATGATGAAACTAAAATAAGTTCAGTGGTATAATGAAACCTGACTTTTTTCAAGGGCAAGTGCGGTCCCCCAAAAAAATGAATCCGGACAAATTACAACGATGGCGTCGTAAAAAGAAAAGGGGCGAAAGCAATACTGCCCCCGCCCCTGAATCATGATGATGTTATTTGTTGTTGAACGTTATTCCTCTTTGCCGGCATCCGCCATCATCTTAAGCATGGCATATTTTTCCTCAACCTCTTCTGCAAGGGCCGCTCTCAACCGTTTGGACTCCTCGGGAAAGCTCTTTTCAAGCGCCGCAAACCGCACTTCGCCACTCAGGAATTCCTGCAGACTGCCGTCAGGTTGCTTGGAGTCAAGGATAAAGGGATTTTTACCTTCGGCAACAAGCTGGGGATTATACCGGAACATGGGCCAGTAACCAGATTCCACAGCCAGTTTCATTTCCATCTGGGTTTTACCCATGCCTTTCTTGATGCCCTGGTTGATGCATGGGGCATAGGCAATAATCAGAGAAGGTCCAGGATAACTTTCCGCTTCCTTAATCGCCTTAAGCGTCTGGTTTTTGCTGGCACCCATGGAGATGGTTGCCACATAGATATACCCATAGCTCATCATCATCCGGGCCATGTCTTTTTTGCCGATTTTCTTTCCGGATGCGGCATATTTGGCAATGGCACCGGTGGGTGTTGCTTTGGAGGACTGTCCGCCGGTGTTGGAGTAAACTTCGGTATCCAGCACCAGGACATTGATATCATCCCCGGATGCCAGTACATGGTCCACACCGCCGAAGCCGATATCATAGGCCCAGCCGTCACCACCAAACACCCAATGGGATTTTTTCACGAACAGATCATTTTCACCATAGATCTCTGCAAGAATACCCGAGGAGGCATCTTTAAGCAGCGCCTTGAGCTCAGCACCGTATTTCTGGGATTCTTCAAGATTATCCATGCCGGCAATCCAGCCTTCCATGGCCGCTTTAATCTCATCGGAAACGCCCTGCGCCATGGCCGTTTCCATCTTGGCCGCCAGGGTTTTACGTCTGGAGTTTGTGGCCAGCAGCATGCCGTAACCATATTCGGCAGCATCCTCAAACAGGGAAGATGCCCAGGCAGGGCCCTGACCGTCGGCATTGGTGCAATAGGGTGTAGACGGTGCAGATCCGCCCCAGATGGAAGAGCAGCCCGTGGCATTGGCAACGGTCATTCTCTCGCCGAACAGCTGGGTGATCAATTTGACATAGGGTGTTTCGCCGCAGCCGGAGCATGCACCGGAGAATTCAAGCAGCGGTTTCCACATCTGGCTTCCTTTGAGGGTGTCGCGTTTCATAAGATCGGTCTTGAACGGCACAGTCAAAGAAAATTTGTGATTCTCTTTTTCCACGTCCACCTGGGAAGCAAGGGGTTTCATGACAAGGGCCGGTGTCTTGGCAGGGCAGATATCCGCGCAGTTACCGCATCCCTGGCAATCCAGGGGGTTGACCTGAATTCTGAATTTCAAATCTTCCATACCCTTGCCTTTGGCGTCAACCGTGCCAAAGGTTTCCGGTGCACCTTCAAGTTCATCCGCTGTGGCCACAACAGGAATAATGGCGGCATGGGGACATACAAAGGAACACTGGTTGCACTGGATGCAGTTGTCGGCAATCCATTCGGGCACGTTGATGGCAACGCCGCGTTTTTCATACTGGGAAGTGCCTGCTTCAAATACGCCGTCCACTGAGAAGGCGGATACGGGCAGATCATCGCCTTCCTGGGCATTAATTCTGCGCATCACTTTGTCCACAAACGGTGTGGCTGCTTCCTCAACGAGAGGTTCGTCAACGGCATCTTTCCATGATTCGGGCACATCCACTTTCACCAATTTGTCCAGGGTTTTGTCCACGGCTTCAATGTTCATATTGACGATGGCATCACCCTTTTTGCCGAACATCCTCTTGATGTCGGCTTTCAGCAGATTAATGGCCTCTTCAACGGGAAGCACATTGGCAAGGTTGAAAAAGCAGGTCTGCATAATCATGTTGATGCGGTTACCCAGGCCCACTTCACCGGCAATTTTCACGGCATCAATATTATAGAAGTTCAGTTTTTTATCATAGATGGTGCGCCGTACATGGCCCGGGATATGTTTTTCCATATCTGCGATGGTGGACCATTCGGAGTTGAGCAGGAAGGTCCCGCCCTCTTTCAGCCCCTTGAGGACATCGTAGATCTGAACATAGTTGGATTTATGGCAGGCAACAAAATCTGAATTTTCAATCAGATAAGTACTTTTAATTTTCACATCACCAAAACGCAGATGGGAAACCGTCAAGCCGCCGGATTTTTTGGAGTCATAGGCAAAATAGCCCTGGGCATATTTGTCGGTGTTGTCCCCGATGATGGCGATGGCGGACTGGTTTGCACCGACGGTTCCATCGGAACCAAGACCCCAGAATTTGGCGGAGATAGTACCTTCGGGTGCCGCGTCAAACCCTTTTTCCACATCCAGGGAGGTATGGGTGACGTCATCAATGATACCCACGGTGAAATGATTTTTCGGGGATACGGACTTCATGTTGTCATAAATGGCCTTGACCATGGCAGGATTAAATTCCTTGGAGGAGAGCCCGTAACGGCCGCCGATGATCCGGGGACCTTCGCCGTATTCCATAAAGGCGGTGCAGACATCCTGGTACAAGGGTTCGCCAAGGGCACCGGGTTCCTTGGTCCTGTCAATGACAGTCAAAGTCTCCACAGAAGCCGGGATGGTCTGCAAAAATTCCTGGATATCAAAGGGTCTGTACAGACGCACTTTTACCAGGCCTAAACGTTCGCCCTGGCCATTGAGCTTTTCAATGGTCTCTTCAATGGCTTCACAGCTGGAGCCCATGGCCACAATTACACGATCCGCTTCAGGATCACCCACATAGTCAAAGGGCTGATAATGGCGGCCGGTAAGGTCTCCGACCTTCTTCATGTAGTGTTTAACAATGGCAGGGACTTTGAGGTAGAAAGAGTTAGTTGCTTCCCGGCCCTGGAAATAAATATCCGGATTCTGGGCAGTACCCCGGGTGTCGGGGTGTTCAGGATTCATGGCCCGGGCCTTAAATGCCCAGAACGCATCATAGTTGAACAGGGACGCCATGTCCTCGTACTCAATCATTTCAATTTTCTGAATTTCATGGGAGGTTCTGAACCCGTCATAAAAGTGGAGAAACGGAACCCGGGCATCCATGGTGGCAAGGTGCGCCACAAGGGCCAGGTCCTGGGCTTCCTGAACAGAGTTGGACGCCAGCATGGCAAAACCGGTCTGCCTTGCGGCCATAACATCCTGGTGGTCACCAAAGATGGAGAGGGCATGGGCTGAAATGGCCCGGGCGGTTACATGAAACACACAAGGAAGCAGTTCACCTGCAATCTTGTACATATTGGGGATTTTGAGCAACAATCCCTGGGATGCCGTAAAGGTGGAGGTCAAAGCACCAGCGGAAAGGGAGCCGTGCACGGCACCGGCAGCACCAGCCTCGGACTGCATCTGCTTGATGTCCAGAATTTGTCCAAAAATATTCTTTCTTCCCTTTGATGCCCAGGAATCTGCGATTTCACCCAGAGGGCTGGAAGGGGTGATCGGGTAAATTGCTGCCACCTCGCTCATGGCGTATGCCACATGGGTTGCAGCAGTATTCCCGTCAATGGTCTGCATTCTTTTTTTCATAATCTTTTACCTCGTTGAATGGTATTGCAAATAAGATTTAGTCCCAATATATAGAATCCATTGAACAATATAATAAAAGGAGCGGCTTGTAAAGAATGCTCTAAACCGGCCTTTTAGTCCGTTTCCAGTTGATAGATAAGCAATCAATTGCTTATAGAACCACTTTTATATCTCACAACTGAAAAACCCGGTCAAGAGCTATTTTTCAGACACTTACACAGCCTGAACCCACACACGCTTAATGCCTTGCTACATTATTATAAATTCGACACAAGGCACACAAGCCATCCTAAATAAGGTCAGCTGATACGTATATTAACCAACGCCCCAAGCTGCGATGCCCGGTTTACGGTGGAAACTGGGCATTGCAGCTTGGCTTTTTCAATTGACAAGCTTTTCATTCCCCTTTATCGTAGTAAAATAATTACGAAATTCTCATTTTTTATTCGTCAAGCTTTAATACGGGATTATCCTGCCTGAATCATGGGCTGCGCGAACTACTCTTTTTAAAAACAGCAAGGCTCAATTAACAATACGATTTCAATTGGTAGGATATTCTCCAAATTATTTAGGATGATTGCCATGAAAATTAGAACAAAAATGTTCCTGGTCTTTGGATGCTCTGTTTTTTTTATTGTATCCATACTTTCCGTGGGCCTTTATTTTTTTATCCAAAGCAAAATAAAATTAATGCTTGACGGTGAGCTGACCAACACCATTTCCGCTGTTAAGAAGAGCATGGGGGGCCTTGAGAACATTGCCATCAAAAATTATCTTCGGGCCATCACGGAAAAAGATAAAGATGTGGTCACCTATCTGTATGGGCAGTTTGAGCAAGGCGAAATTTCCAAAGCGACGCTCAAGCAAAAAATTTCAGAAATCGTTTTAAGCAAAAAAATTGGCGCCACCGGCTACGTTGCAGGCGTTTCCAGCAAGGGTATCCTGACGATTCACCCCAAAGCCGAGGGTGTGAATATCAGCAAGGCCTCATTCTGGCCCAAGGTGCAGGCCCTGATGGAAAACGAAACCAAGTCAGGATATCTTGAATACGACTGGAAAAACCCCAATGAAGACAAGCCCAGGAAAAAAGCCGGCTACATCACTTATTTTGCGCCTTTAGATCTTATCCTCTGGGCGTCATCCTACAAGTCGGAATTCTCCCAGCTTCTTAAATCCGAAGATATGCACGATGCCATTCTTGCCATGAAAATCGGTGATGACGGATATCCCTATGTATTCAATTATAAAGGGGACATGATTATCCATCCCTATCTTGAAGGCAAAAATGTCTATTCGATCAAAAGTGAAGACGGCCAACACATTATACAGACCATGATCCAGCAAAAAAAAGGCGAATTGGAGTATGACTGGAAGGATGCCGACGGCAAGGTGAGTGCTAAAATGGTATCATTTGATAACATCCCGGATAAAGAACTGATTGTTGCATTAGGTGTTTATAAAGAAAAACAGTATTGTTTATTGTGCACAATCAAAAAAGTTCTCATCGGCACCTTTTGTATCAGCATGGCCATTATTATCTTTCTGGTTCTGTTTTTCAGCAACAGGCTCACAAAACCCATTATCGAAGGCGTTGAATTTTCAAAAAGAATGTCCGAGGGGGATTTTACGGGAAAACTGAAAATCACCCAGGAAGATGAAACCGGGCAGTTGGCAAATGCGTTAAATCATATGACCGAAAATATAGGAAAAATTTTCAAGCAGCTCCAGGATAGCATTGAAAACCTGTTATCATCCTCGGAAGAGCTGTCCGGCATCTCCCAGAAAATGTCCGAAAATTCCACCCAGATGACCGGCAGTTCCGATTCCCTCTCCATGGCGGCCAATGAAATGAATACGAATCTTGCCACGGTCTCCGAAGCCAGCGACAGTGTCATGGACAATATTAATTCAGTGGCGTCGGCCACAGAGCAGATGTCCGGCACAATAAATAAAATTGCCGAACGCTCTGAAACCGCAAGATCCATATCGGATAAGGCCGTCACATACGCCAATGAGGCGTCCGATCTTGTGGATGCCCTTGGCAAGACCGCCTATGAAATTAATAATGTGACGGAAACCATAGAGGACATCTCCAAACAGACCAACCTGCTGGCCTTGAATGCAACCATAGAAGCGGCAAGGGCCGGGGAGGCCGGCAAGGGATTTTCTGTGGTGGCAAACGAAATTAAAGATCTGGCCGGCCAGACATCAGAGGCCACTGACGAAATCCAGAATCAAATCGGCAAAGTTCAGGATGCCACCGCCGAAACCGTGGCAAAAATAAAAGAGATCTCAGGCATCATTCAAAATGTCAATGAGATCGTATCCGACATTGCGGTTGCCGTGGAGGAACAATCCTCAACCACCGGAGAAATTGCTGAAAATATGAACCGGACATCGTCAAAGATGCAGGAGGTCAATGACAACGTGACGAGAAACGCTCAATTTTCAGAACAAATGTCCGAACAAATTGCAGGCGTTCATAATGTGGCATCGGAGATGGAGCAGATCAGTTCGGCCATTGGCGAAAATTCCGGTTCATTTAGACAACTTGCCCAGGAGGTAAAATCCATGTTGTCTAAATTTCGTCTGTGATACGGTCCACCACGTCTCAGTCCTCAAATATAGAATCCGACACCCGGAAAATTGCCGGGAGTCGGATTCTTTTTTTTAAAGGACAAGAATTTTTAAATCCCCAGTTTCTTTTCCAGTTCTGCCACGGCAAGGGTGGTCTTGATTACCGTGTCCGGATTCAGGGACATGGTCTCAATGCCGCATTCCACCACAAATTCCGCAAACTCCAGATAATCGCTGGGGGCCTGGCCGCAGATCCCGATGTACTTTCCTTTTTTTACGGCGATTTCAATCACCTGGCGGACCATCTTCTTAACCGCCGGATTGCGCTCGTCATACACATGGGAGACCAGGGAGGAATCCCGGTCCACACCCAGTAATAATTGTGTCAGGTCATTGGTGCCGATGGAAAAGCCGTCGAAAATTTCCAGGTACTCTTCTGCCAAAATGACGTTGGACGGAATCTCGCACATGCAGAT
>Ga0193955_1001242_pt1 | contig 12199 bp, 11 predicted proteins | sample BB_6_MG_FD_140343 | JGI IMG/M metagenome (GOLD analysis project Ga0193955, IMG submission 140343) | Microbial mat bacterial communities from the Broadkill River, Lewes, Delaware, United States - BB_6_MG | ecosystem: Environmental > Aquatic > Freshwater > River > Microbial mats | place: USA... | reverse complement strand
GTTCAAAGAAAAACTTCAACCTTTTATCGACCGATACAACGAAATCAATACCCTTTTATCTGCACCAGATATTGCCTCTGATATTAAAAGAATGACTGATTTAGGCAAAGAGCAGTCAGGATTAACTCCTTTGGTAGAGAAGGCTCAAGAGTATATTGAGACCTCTGATGCTATTGAAGAGAATAGAGAACTTCTTGGAGATGCAGAGTTAGGTGACCTTGCAAAAGAGGAGCTAAATGAGCTTGAACCAAGACTCCCAGAGCTTGAAGAAGAGATTAAAGTTTTGATGATTCCAAAAGATAAAAATGATGATAAAAATATCTTCTTAGAGCTTAGAGCTGGTGCTGGTGGTGATGAGAGTGCCTTATTTGTAGAAGATGTATTCAAAATGTATATGCGTTTTGCTGATCAAATTGGGTGGAAAGTAGAACTTGTAAGCTCTAATGAGGGAACTGCTGGTGGATACAAAGAGGTTATAGCACAAATCAAAGGTGAAGGTGTCTACTCTAAGCTCAAATATGAAGCAGGAACACACCGTGTACAAAGAGTCCCAGATACAGAGACTCAAGGACGCGTACATACTTCGGCTATTACTGTAGCTGTTATTCCTGAAGTGGATGATGTAGAGGTAGATATTAAACCAAATGAGATAAAAATGGATGTCTACCGTTCGAGTGGATGTGGTGGACAATCAGTAAATACTACTGACTCTGCTGTGCGATTAACACATATTCCAACAGGAATTGTTGTTGCTATCCAAGATGAAAAATCACAACACAAAAATAGAGATAAAGCGATGAAAGTACTCAAAGCTAGAGTCTATGAATCAGTATTGCAAAAACAATTAGATGAGACCTCTAGCCAACGAAAACTTCAAGTTGGTTCAGGAGATAGGTCAGAGAAGATTCGTACCTATAATTACCCTCAAAATCGTCTTACAGACCATCGTGTAGGACTCACTCTCTACTCTCTTGATGATATTATGACCAATGGAAATCTAAAGCTTGTAGTCGACCCTCTTATTGCTCATGCTCAAATGGAAGCGATACAAGAAGCTGGACTCTAATCCCCCTTAGAGAAGAATTTTTATAAAAAGAGTGCCTTTGTACTCTTTTTTGACTACTCAAATACCCATTTTTTACAATATAAATTTTAAATTTCTTTTTTTCTTTCGCTCTTAACTAAAGCATAAGCTTTGTTAAGTTATAAATGCGTAAATTAATAAAAATCGAGGTTATTATGGCTCTTACTATTACTGATGAGTGTATTGCATGTGATGCATGTCGCGAAGAGTGTCCCAATGAAGCGATCGAAGAGAATGATCCAGTATATATTATAGATCCAGATCGTTGTACAGAGTGTGTAGGTCATTATGATGAACCTTCTTGTATTGCAGTCTGTCCTGTAGACTGTATTATTTCAGATCCTGACAATGTAGAAAATGCTGAAGAGCTTCAATTTAAATTTGACCAAATACAAAAAGAACAGTAGCCTATAGATGGCAAAGAGAACCGCAATTATTGATATTGGTTCCAACTCCGCTAGATTGGTTATATTTGAAAAAAGCAGTCGTTTTGGCTTTCATCTTATATGTGAACAAAAAAGTAAAGTCCGAATTGGCGAAGGGGCATACTCCAAGGGTGGATATCTCCAACCCATAGGGATAGAACGAGCCTATCTTGCTCTTAACTCTTTTGTCCAAACTATCAAAAAATATCATGTCAAAAAAGTTATATCTGTTGCAACTTCTGCACTTAGAGATGCTCCTAATGGGAGAGAATTTGTACGATGGATACGCCAAGAACTTAATCTTTCTATTAAGATAATTGATGGAAATGAAGAGGCCAAATTGGGTGCTATTGCTGCTACTAATCTCTTGCCTATTTATGACGCTATTACTATTGATATTGGTGGAGGCTCTTCGGATATTGCATTAATTCATAATGGTGTTATTGCTCAAACCTACTCTCTTAATATAGGTACTGTTCGTATTAAAGAGCTATTCTTTGATGGAGCTAGTAGTAGAGATTCCATAAAAAAAGCCAGAAAATATATTGCAAATGAACTCAAAAAACTCCCCTCTAACTTTAGAGCTAAAGTAGCTGTAGGCATTGGTGGAACAGCACGAACCATAAGCAAAGGCATACTCAAACGCCATAACTATCCTCTAAATAAACTCCATGCTTTTGAGTACAAAGTCCAAAAAGAACTCTTATATTTTAATGATATTATTTGTGCCAACAACTCTACTCTTCACAACCTCTATATCAAAAAAGGGCGATTTGATACTATCAAAGAGGGGACATTAATCTTTGAAGAGATTCTTAAAACCATAGAAGCAAAAAATGTAATCACTAGTAGTGTAGGTGTAAGAGAGGGGGTCTTCTTGAAAGATTTATTACGAAGTTCTCAATATAAATTTCCCCAAGAACTCAATCCTAGCCTCAAAAGTATCTTAGATAGATTTGATGACCTCACCTCCAAAGACTCTCACTCCTCTCACCGTATAGCAATAGCTTCATCACTATATGATATATTCCATCAAGAGTTTCTCTTATCTACAAAATACAAAAGAGAACTCTATACAGCACTTAAACTCTCTAATATTGGAAAAACACTTAGAATTTATGATGCAAAAAAACATGCTTTTTATATCTCTATGCAAGAGTTAAATTTTGGGTTTACACATAAAGAGATGGTACTTATCTCTCTTCTTCTTCGGATGGATGGTAATTCACTTTTGCATAAACCACTCGTTACTGAATATAAGCCACTACTACCCAAAAAAGAGGAGTTAAAATTTTTGAGTTTTCTCTATACACTCTCAATGTTACTCCATGATAACTCTAATAGTGCAAATATTACATTTACTTACGCAAACAATACTCTTAGTATCCATTCAGACCAATCTTTGTACCATGCCAAAGAGAATATTGCTCTCCTAGAGAGACCCTACCCTTTTGATATTATCTTTGAAGACAAAAAGAGTATACCAAACTATACTTTTTAGTAGACTCTTTGAGGGTTATTGTGTCTCTTCTTTTGGGAGATATTTACCACACCCTTTTTGAGCATTACCACCAAATTTTTTGACCTTTTTGGCTGTGCCATTTGTATATATCACTTGCCTTTGACAATTTTCTGCTTCTATACAAATAGTATTTTCACACCCTATATCTTTGGGAACATTAGACAAACTCTACCCCTTTTGTCCCTTCTGCTAAATGACCTATCACATAGCCATCTGTATTCTCTAGTATTGCATCAACATCTGCTTTATCTGCAACCCATACCATACCTACACCCATATTAAAGGCTCTATACATCTCCTCTTCATCTACATGCTCTGCCATAAACTCAAATATAGGTAATACTCTAATATCCTTTTTAGTCACAACCGCTTTGAGTCCTTCAGGTAAAACTCTAGGAAGATTCTCAACTATGCCACCACCAGTAATATGTGCTAGGGCTTTGATATGCTCTTTGTTGGCCTTAAACTCTTTGACATAGATGCGTGTAGGTGCAAGAAGAGTCTCCAAGAGTGGTTTTCCATCAAACTCATCAGTCAAACTCATACCCAATGTATCAAAAAAGAGTTTTCTCACAAGTGAATAGCCATTAGAATGCACACCAGAACTAGGCAGAGCAATAAGCACTTGACCAGCCTTAACATTAGCTACTGTATCCATCTGGCTTCTCTCTGCGATACCCACAGAAAAACCAGCCAAATCAAAATCATCTTCGCTATACATCCCAGGCATTTCAGCAGTTTCACCACCTACAAGAGAACACTCACTTCTACGACACCCCTCAGCAATACCTGCTACTACATCTTTTGCATTTGCAGGAACAAGTTTGCCAGTTGCATAATAATCAAGGAAAAACATTGGCGTACCAAAGTTACAAATAAGGTCATTAACACACATCGCCACAAGGTCTATCCCTACAGTATCAAGCTTTCCACTCTCTATAGCAAGTTTCAGCTTGGTACCTACACCATCTGTAGCAGAGAGAATCACAGGCTCTTTATATCCAGTAGGCAAGGCATACGCACCAGCAAATGACCCAATACCACCAATAACATTTTTATCAAAAGTTGACTTCACATCACTCTTAATAGCTTCTACGAAATCATTCCCAGCATCTATATCGACACCTGCATCTTTATAAGAAATATTTGACATTATTTGACTCTTTTTATTAAATTAGTTTTCAGAACAAGGAGGAAGTACTTTTCTAAGTACATATAGCGATGGACAAAAGTTGGTAAATGCCCAAATAAAAAGCATTATCATAACAAAAAGCTGTGACAAAAATGCCAACTGAACCATCCCAGCACCAGCCATCCCCATAATCACTCCCAATATAATAGCTATAACGATACGATGTATTCTATCAGCACACATATATTTCCTTTTGCTTCTTGGTAATGATATTATAGCAAAATAGGGTTTGTGTTCGATAAAATCCCTACTACAGAGCCATTTATTTACTCTTACTAGAGTCGTTGATTTAGCTAAAACTTTGATACAATACTAGACTACTTTCATTAGGATATAAAATGTTAGATAAAATCATAGTTTTTTTAGCAAAAATTGATTGTTCAAAAAAGAACCCCATAGAGTATAGCAAATTACTGCGAAATGCAGGTCAAAGTTGCGATGAAGAGATTGATAAAATTAGAGAGGGTATGATTGATAATTTATTATTTTATTCTCTATTTTTTATAATTATTTTATTTGGTATACTTATTTTTAAAGTAGCCTATTTAAACTATTTTTCTTTAGGATTACCTCTTTTATTTTTCATAATTTTACTTCTTAAAATCTCTAAAGCAATTAAAAAAATCAGAAATTATAAACTAGGTCGAGATGGTGAACGGGCTGTTGCTCAACAGTTGTATAATATTGTAAGACAAGTATCCAAAGCAGAATCTAATATGCGTATTTACCATGATATTGTAGATAATAAAAAAGGGTTTAATATAGACCATATTGTTCTCTCAAAAAAAGGCATATTTATTTTTGAAACTAAAACATATAGAAAGAGTAGTCAATACGAGAGAAATGAAATTACAGTTATAGATGGAAAAATTTACAAAAATAATTATCCAATTCAAAAAAATATTCCTCTTCAGGTAAAGGGGCAAGAGCAGTGGTTGCAGAGTAAACTAGAACAAGCCCTTGGCAAAAAATACCCTATTATCTCTACTATTATTTTTATAGGCTGGTATGTAGAAGATGGAAAAATAGATACTATTAATATTATAAATGCAAGAAATATTCAACATATTTTGGAAAACCAATATAATAAAGTTATATATAATGATGAAGAGTTAACGCGTATTAAAAGTGTTATACATACATTAGCAACGCGTAGAGAGCCTCCTAAACAAGAATTATGTTAGGTAGGATAAAAAAATCCCACCAAGCAAATATTTAGCTTTGTAGTTTTCGACCCAATTTCTCTTCAACTGAACCGACTTTTTTGCCAAGTCTGCCTACTGGTCCTTCACGGTAGTCTATTTTGATAGCACTATAGATACGAGAGCAGTCTTCTTGGAGTTCTGCGTAGGCTGATTCTATTACGGCAAATACTTCACCTACTGTTTGGGCTTCTATGATGGTACCCATTGGTGTAAGCTGATAGGCTAATCCACTTCTATCTACTATATCTAGCACTCTTGCGACAAATTCACTTTTGCTTTGTGTCTTTTCTGTGGGGAACATTGCAAACTCTACTAATGCACTCATTTTTTTCCTTTTATATAATTTTATTTTGCAAAGATTAGCATTAATTTGATAAAAAAGTACTACTGTGTTATCAACTCTTTGATTGTCATTCTCTTTTTCTCCTTTGTAGGGGCTTGTTTATACTCCTCTAGGGCTTTTTGAGAGAACTCTTGGAGTGATTGGCTATAGTATTTTTGGAGCTGTGTGGTGAGTTTGAACTCTTGTTCATTGAGTGTATCAATAATCTCTTTTTTAAAATCATCTCTATTGATATGCTCATCTACAGAGACAATAATAGCATCTGTTCCAAACCACAGTGTAGCAGCAGCAATAGGAGAGCATATCCAAACAAAAGGTCCACAAAGTGTACCAGCCGAGGCTCCTGAGAGTGCAGCGGTAGTTTTCATTCCTGCTTTGGCACTTGCTTTTGTAGCAATTACTCCTGCCTGTTTGGCTGCAAGTTTGGTTGCGATTACTTTGGTCATTTTGGCTGCTAGGGTAGCAACAATCAATGTACCTAATTTACCTTGTTGAATAAGAAAATGTTGATTTACATCCTCTTGAAGCCGTTCAAGTGCCTCTTTGTTGAGTGAAATATCTACACCCTCACTAGCCTGTGTATGCATAATATGCAGATGACTCTTAATATTCTCTTGATGCTTCAAAGAGAGCTGTGTGAGCATACTATCCATCTGTGAAGAGAAACTTTTGCCAAAGAGTTGCTCTTGGATATGCTCCTCAATTTTACCTGTTGCCATAGAGCCTAGTTCTATATACTCTCCAATAACAGAGTAGTGAAAATCTAAAAATCTATCAATATTATTATGTGCTACCTGAAATATTTCTCTACTCTCTTGAGTGATAAGAGTGTTCATGTTTTTTATTTTATCCTCAAGGTCATGGAGTATAATTTTTTTGGTCTCATTATTCTCTATATTCTCTTTGAGTCTCTTAGAATCAATAATAACTTCTATCTCTTTCTCTGCTGTTTGAGTCCAAAGGGGTGGTTGTCTATGTTTTTCTCTGTTTTGATAAAACTCTCGTGATGCAAAAAAGTGTAAAAGAATAAATAAAAATAGAAAAAAGAGTATCGTACTCCAAAATATCTTTTCAAATTTAGACGCACTGCTCAACCAGCTTTTATTATTAATCATAATTTTTTCCTTTGAAATAGTATATCTACAAGATAGATAACCTGTACTATAAGTCGGTTGATACCCAATATAGCAATACTATTATATATAATAAAACTTATCCAAATACCAGCTTTGAGCCAGAGAGCTTTGGCATAACTTGCACTACTATAGACCAACCACCAAAGCCCTGCATCAACTTCTCTATTCCAAATAAGTAATTTTTGTGTAATCTCACACTTGGAGTAGACTCTATTAGATGCACTATTAATAGTCTCAATAAAGCTCTCTTTGAGGTATTCAGGAGCATAGCTATTGAGTGCAAGATAGATAAAAAAGGGCAATATCAAGAGGGTCATTCCATTAATAGTCCACTCTCTTGCAAAAAGTTTTTGATGTGAGGGAGTAATGATTGTAGCACTTAGATAGAGAATAGTACGATAGAGTATCAATGAAAGAAGTGTATGAATCACTAGATAGAGCCACCATATTTGAGTATACTCCATAGCACTAGAGAGTATTGTAATACTCATCATTGTGGATATAATTAGATAAAAGAGTATCACCATAAACCTAGAAGCAAGAAGTCGAGAGATAAGTGTCTTTTCTTGAAAATAGCATCTTCTAAAACACTCTCTCTCTTGCATTTTTAGTGCCACAAAACTATAACTAATTAGCAACCAAACAATCAGAGGAAACAAAAGAGCAATACAGTGATACTCATAAGAGATAATCCAACTAAGCAGTATCAAAAAGACTGTAAGAAGTGATGCGATAAGCCGTTTAATAGAGATTAACATCAATAGACTCTTTTTTAATTCTTATGAGAGTAAGGGCTTTTTTTGTCAATGATGAGATAGGGCTTTGGTCTAGTTTGTCTAAATCAATCCACACTATAGCATCTATCACTGTTGCAACACGGTAGAGGTTAACACTTAATCGGTATTTGGTATAAGAGTGTTTAAACTCTCCGATAAGATTCTCTTCTATGGGGTCAACTGTAGGCAGTTGCAACATATTTTTGTACATAGTACCTGTTGATGGAGTTAGAGCAATTTGGTTGTTGCGTATAAGTACACCATAAAAAAGCTCCATCTTCTCATAAACTTTTTTTTTGGTTTGTGTATAGAGTTCTGGTGTTTTTGAACCTTGGCAATACTCTAGTAGAGGACACTCCCCACAGTGTGGATTTTTGGGTAGGCAGACCATAGAGCCCAAATCCATCAATGCAAGATTATGGGCTTTGGTGTAGGTAGTATTGAGAAATCCATAGGCTCTCTCCCAAACAAGACTCTCTTTTGGCTCTTTTAATGCAAAGACTCTTTTGATAACTCTAGCAATATTGGTATCTACTACTGCAACTCTATACTCATACCCAAAACTACAAATAGCACTCGCCGTATATTTGCCTATACCAGGGAGTTGTAGAAGTTCTTTATACAAAGTAGGAAGCCCATTAGGAGAGAGTTTTGCAGTTTTATAGAGATTTCTAGCTCTACTATAGTATCCTAGTCCACTCCAAGATGCAAGTACCTCCTCTTCAGAGGCTAAAGAGAGTGCTTTGAGTGTAGGGAATTTTTGTAAAAATTTTGGATAGTACTCCTCTTTTACACGATTTACTTGTGTCTGCTGAAGCATAATTTCACTCAAATAGATATGATAAATATCTGTTGTATTTCGCCATGGGAGAGTATCTCTTCCATAAGTTTTGTACCATGACAAGAGTTTTGTGTGTGCGTGTATCAAAAATATCCTTTAGAGTTCTCTCTATGCTAAATAGTAAAAATTTATTACTTCATCCAAAAGAAAAAGTATTGGAATAAAAACCAGTGTGCTAAGGAGTATAAGTATGGTTACATCCTTTGGACGGCACTCATATAAAGAGGCTAAATTAATGTTAGCTACAGCCAAAGGTGTCATCATCTCCATAACAATAATACCTTGTACAAACAAAGAGAGATTTGTATAATAGAGGAGAGTTGCACTCACTATAGGAATAAGCATAAATTTCTGAAATATAACCCCAAAAAATAGCCGTATACTAATAGAACTAATAATAATACCTTGAAGAAATGTTCCTAATAAAAAGAGCTGAAGAACAATCCCTGCATAGGCTCCCATTTTGAAAAACTCTTGTACTTGGGGTGGTATGGGAACTCCATAAAGATTTACTATAATAGCTACTATAGAGACAGGAATAATTGGAATTTTGATAATATTTATAAGAGATTCTTTTATAGACAAAGAGCCACGAGAGTAGATATAGACACCAATAATATAAACAACAAAAACATTTGCAATATTAATGAGAGTTGTATAGATAAGACTCTCTTCACCAAAGAGAACTAACCCCAAAGGGATACCAATATTACCAGTATTTCCTACAAAACCTGCAATACTAAAGATGGCTCTCTCTTTGGAATCACTAAAAAATACTCTAGAAAACAAAATTGTAGGCAGAAGTAAAAAGATAATTATCCCCAAATATAAAAGAGGCACAAGAGCATGTTGCATGTCCAACGAAGCCGTGCTAAAGCCCCAAACTGTGACAAATGGTTGGAAAAAATAGACTGATAAAATCGTCAAACTTTTGGAATTTATCTCTTCATGAAAGAGCCTTTTAGCACTATATCCCAAAAGAATAAAAAAATAGACAAAGATAAGAGAAGAAAATGTGTTAATCATAAAAAAGACTATACCCTAAAAGAGCTAAAATCTTCAAAAGTCCTAAAATTCGCCTATTTTTATGCTATACTATTAAATAAATCTTAAATTAAAAGGATCTTTGCTGATGAGAATATTGATTATTGAAGATGAAGTAACACTAAGTAAAACTCTTTCAGATGGACTTAAAGAGTTTGGTTATCAAAATGATATAGCAGAAAACATTAAGGATGGTAAGTACTATTTAGATATTAGAAATTATGACCTTGTGCTTCTTGATTGGATGCTTCCTGATGGAAACGGTGTAGACTTGATAACTGATATTAAATCCAATGCACCCAAGACAGCAGTGATTATTTTGTCTGCTAGAGATGATAAAGAGAGCGAAATAGAAGCACTTCGTGCAGGTGCGGATGATTATATAAAAAAACCATTTGATTTTGAAATTCTACTCTTGCGTATAGAGGCAAAACTTCGCTTTGGGGGGAGTAATATTATAGAGATAGAAAATCTTATTATCAACCCTGAAGAGGAGAAGATTATCTATGATGGTGAAGAGGTAGAACTCAAAGGAAAACCTTTTGAAGTACTCACACACTTAGCAATGCACCAAGACCAAATTGTATCCAAAGAGCAACTTCTTGATGCTATATGGGAAGAGCCTGAACTCGTAACTCCTAATGTTATTGAAGTGGCTATTAACCAGATTCGACAAAAGATGGATAAACCATTAAATATCACAACTATTGAGACGGTTCGTAGAAGAGGGTATAGATTTTGCTTTCCCAAAAAAGAAGTATAAGAGCTAACTTCTTGATTAAACTTAGTGTCGCTATGGCGGCACTACTTTTTTTCTTCTCTATCATCTTATATAGCTATATAAACTATAGCGTAGACAAAGAGTTAGCATCTTCTCTTACAAAACAGGCAAAGTATATTTTTGCCACCTATCCAGATGTCAAAAAAGGGATAGAAGAGCATCGAGAGTTGATACAAAAAACCCTCCATATTAATGCAGAGATTATCTATCTTCCCGATGCTAACTATAGCACTACACATGTCCACCAATACAAAAAAGGAACAGAGTATTTTTTTGAACTCCACTTTCCTTATAATTTTCAACAACAGGCCTATCTTAATATCTCAGCCAATATAACAAAACAAAAACATATCCAACAACAAGTCTACAAATCTATTATATTTGTCAATCTCCTAACTATGGGGCTTATTATCTTGTATGCCTATTTTTTATCAGGAATGCTTATATCGACTCTGCGTATCCTTACAGAAAAGCTCTCTAAACGAAATGAGAGTATGATGGAGCCCCTAGAGACCAAAGAGTTGCCCAAAGAGTTTGAACCCTTGGCACAATCAATCAATGCTCTTATGATGCGTATCCAAAACTTTGTAAAATATAAAAAAGAGCTTTTTATAGGTGCAGCCCATGAACTCAAAACACCACTTGCTGTAATGAAAACCAAAACACAAGTGACACTTATGAAAAAGAGTTATAATCAAAAAGATTTAAAAGAGGCTCTCCAGCAGAATATCACCTCTATTGATGAGATGAATAAAATAGTAAGCTCTATCTTGGAATTTGGAAGAGCAGAGGGTGCCCAGTTTGAGACTCCTATCTATATTAATGTGATTGCATTCCTTCAAAAAAAAGCAGAAGATTTTAAGATACTAGCTGATGCAAATGGTCAAAAATTTGAGTATGAACTCACTCCAGCACAACTTACACTCTGTATGCAACCACTCCTCCTTACACAAATTATTCAAAACTTTATTCAAAATGCCCTAAAGTTTACCCCCAACAACAAAACAGTATTCCTCAAAAGTTATCTCCTTGAGGGAAACCTTGTCATAGAGGTAATAGATGAGGGCGAGGGTATAGATGAAAACAAAGACCTCTTTGCTCCATTTATACGAAGCCAAACCTCTTCAGGTACAGGATTAGGACTCTTCTTGGCAAAGAGTGCATCAGATGCTATGGGGGCAATGATAAGCATCAAAAACAGAGAAGAGACCCAAGGTACTATAGCAAGAGTGATTCTTCCTAAATATCCATTTTGTAGTATCTAAACCTCTTTTTTTTTGATAGGTTTTTTGACTCCAGCAAAAAAGTAAAGGAAGATTAGAGTATAAGCGTAAGAGAAGCTTTTATGCCAAAAGTTATAATATTACTTTGATTGGTAATTAAGAATGGGAACACACTCTAAACTTTTCTAAATAAAACTAATCCTATCAAAAAGGTTTTATGATGGCTACAGATAAAAATCAATGGGCAATAGGGTTATATTATAACATTCTCTAAGTCAAGAGTTACTCTTGTGCCTTGGTTTTTGATGGAGTGGAGAGTAATGTCTATTTTCATCTCATCACAATAGTTTTTGACCAATGCTAGACCTATGCCTTGACCTTGTTGGCTTGTGTCTGTTTGGTAGTATCTCTCAAAGATTGCTACAAGCAAAGACTCATCTATTCCTATACCTCTATCTTCAATACTCAAAATATGTTCGTGAGTTTGTAGAGTAATTACGCTCTCTTTACTGCTATACTTCATAGCATTATTGAGTAGATTATCTATCATCTGTTCAAAACCAATTTTATCAGCATAGAGGATTTGTGCATCTATAGCAATATCAAAGGTATTTCTTCCAAATGCCT
>Ga0193955_1001235_pt1 | contig 12242 bp, 8 predicted proteins | sample BB_6_MG_FD_140343 | JGI IMG/M metagenome (GOLD analysis project Ga0193955, IMG submission 140343) | Microbial mat bacterial communities from the Broadkill River, Lewes, Delaware, United States - BB_6_MG | ecosystem: Environmental > Aquatic > Freshwater > River > Microbial mats | place: USA... | reverse complement strand
CTATAAAAATAATCGTTGGAAAATACGACTATCCTATTTTTGGACTAAAACTTGTAACAAAATTATTTACATACTATTATGAAGATGTAGAAATTTTAGAGTGTCAAGAAGCAGGGCATTATCCTATGATTGAGTGTCCTGTATATTTTGCATCAAAAATTGAAGAGTTTTGTTCATAAATGAATAATCTTTTAAAGATGTTATTTGCTCTTTTGAAGCAATACCCACTAAAACCTCTGCTTCATCATCACTGTCATAACTTAAAGCAAATGCCATATAGTAAGCTTTTATTTTAAAGTGTTTTTCATAGTTTTCTATACTTTGTAGAAGTTTTTTTATATTATCCATGGTTTAGTTCTTTATTTATCAATCTTAGTTTAGGCGTTATCAAAACCTTCACCATATTCTTCTTCATCATAAAATGATTTAATAATTTTTAATGCTGTAGTTAGTTTTGCCATCTATTCTCCTTTAGTATATTTATTTATAAGCTTTAAAAACCTTTCAAACCCATCACATACAAAGTATAAGTTTCCTATCTCTTCTTTAAAGGTATAGTTTGTATCCATATGGATAAGAGTTCTATCCCAATAATAGATTTTAAAACTATCCATATCTTGAAGATAGAAGTTTCCTCCACCATCTTCTCCTAAGAAAAAAGGTTTTTTTATACTTTTTATCTCACCTTTTAGCTCTTGGTTTTGGGTTTTTAAATCTTGATTTTCATTATCTAAATCTAGCCCAAAAAGCTCCACAAAAGAGATAAACCCATCATCCACATCAAAAGGTATTTCACAGTAGATATCGCTTTCATATAAAAAAAGTCCATTTTGTTTTTCTAAAAAACTCAGATACTCTTTTTCAAAAGAGAAGTTAAAATGTTTTTTTAGTTGTTTTTTTATATCCATCTTTATCTATTAATATCCGTAATTAAATAAGAGTTATTTTTCCTATGGTCGTCTATTATCTCTTTTGTGGTTTTTGTCTGATTTCTTATAGCTTCTAGCTCATCTTTTGTAATTCCAAAAAGCTGTAGAAACTCCACTTTTCCATGGGCTGTATCTATCTCTTCTAGCTCTACATCTTTTATAAAGATAAAACCACAAATACTGCTTTGTTCAGTTATCCTCCCCTGTAAATCTAAAAATTGGTACTCCTCAAACCACTTTTCACTCTCAAAGATATATCTAGCAAAACCTTGAAGTAGAGTAGCTACCCAAATAGGGTCTTGTTTTAAAGGAAGTTTTTCTTGCAGTCTAAAAGTTAGCTCAAATCCAAAACCACTAAAATCTTGTCCTACTGCTTCTTCATTGTAGTAAAGCTCTGAAAATCCATAGGAACAAAAGTGGATATGCTCTTCTTGTTTTGTGCTTTCATAGCCACTTATCCCATCTAGTGGGTCTTTCCCACCTAAAGAGTACCTAAGAAGTGTACCCCAATGGTATCTTGGCTCTTTATTATCATAAACTTTATCTATGGCTTTATCTATAGCATTCCAACCTATAGCTTCATCCTCATTAAAGCTGTTTTTATACTCTTTTATTGTCACTGTTTTCTCCTAAAATAGTTTTGGAAATGAGTTACACACTAACTCTTTATTTTCTAGCTTTTTTATAAAACTTAAAAAGCTTTCATCTAATATCTCCACTTCATTTGACCGTGAGGGTAAGATAGCTACTTTCCATTTATTGCTTTCTTTACTACATACTTGCCAAAAAAGATAGTCTCCATTGTCACTAACACCAAAGGGTAACAGCCCATTTTTTTGTGGATACAGCTCAAACTTATAATACTCTTTATCTTGATTTTTTAGATATTGCAAATCTTCTAAAATATACTCTATTTGGGTAAAAATATTTGCCTCTTCTTCCCTTTTTAAAGAGGAGAAGATAGTTATAAAATCACAAAGATACAAAGGAGTATTTTTTTGTATATAGTTTTGAAAATCTTTTGGTAGTGAAAATTTTTTAGCTATATTCATCTTACTTTTCCTCTAATATATCATCTTGTAAACTCTCCAGATACTCAATAATATCCTTAGATTCCCCTTGCTTTTTAGCAATCTCTAAAGCCAAATCCACATCTGCACCATATTCTATTAAAAGTTTTGCTTTTTTATCTTCATGCTCTTTTGGTTTTTTCTTTGAAGATACAAATCCCACTTGTCTCTCACCTATAAATTCCATATTTTTTACATACATTAAAAGTGGCGGGTCTATATCTTTGTGGATATTCATATTTACTTTTAGTTCTTGAAGTGTGTTAAATATCTCTTTTAAAGTAGCTGTATGAAAATTTACAAATAAGAAGTGATGAACTATGCTGTAGTTAAATTTATTGGTTTTATTTACCTCTAAATTCTCTTTTTTCTTTAATACATTTACAAAGTATTGATCTTTTAGACAAAGGGCATAATAGAGTGGTAAATAGCCATCATCACAAGCTGTATTTATATTTGCATTGAGTGTTAAAAGGGTGTCAAATATCTCTCTATATCCATTGTGCATAGTATAAATAAGTGGTGTTTTACCATCACTTACTATCTGGTCTATTTGTGCTCCATTTTCTACTAAATCTTTAATAATCTTACTTTTTACACTTTGAAACTGGCTAGGTAAATCGTAACTATTACGCCCAACTATAGCGTAGTATATGGCACTCTCTGCACTTTCATTTTGATTATTAACATTTGCTCCGTTTTTTATAAGCTCTTTCACTACTTGTCCTACGCCCACACTTGCCGCACACATTAAAGGTGTCATTTGATTACTATCAAATTGCTCGATATGAACTCCTAGTTTTATGAGGGTTTGTACAGTTTGTACCCTTTGTATAGTTTTTATACTCTCATAGTTGGAGATAGCTTTATGCAGAGCAGGGGAGTTGTCATGACCTCCTATTGTATGTATGTTAGCTCCTTTATTAGCTAGATATTGAAGGGTTTTAGGCAGACAATTCATAGCAGATCCTAAAAAAAGATTTGTATCAAAACTGTTTTTATGTTCTAAATCAAAAGAATCTTTATCAAAGCAATATTCTAAATATTCTATAGCTACATCATCATTTACAATATGTCTTTGTATTATTGTTTGTATTGGCATCTCTTGGAAGTTTGCTATAGGTTTTGCAAGACTTGCTCCATATTTATATAGCAAATCAAACAATTCTTTATTGAATTTTCTTTCATCCATAGCTTCTATAAAAATGGAGTTTTCATCTATTAAGGTTGGATTTTTATGTCCCAGTTTAAAAGTAGCGTTAATATCTGCACCATTTTCTAAAAGAAGTTTAACAATAGAAAAGTATCTGTGTTTAGAATTAAACTGAGAAGCTTTTTTTACTGCTTGGAGAAGTAGGGGTGCTGTATCATTGTCTTGATAAGTATAGTATCTATTTATATCATTATCTCTTTTAATAAACTTCTCCACAAGTTCTAGTGAGCAATTTACACTTTCAAATAACGTAAATGCAATAGGTTCTAGCTTATTATACGCTTCTATTTCTGGATAGGTATCTAAAATATACTCTACGATATTGGCCCGTTGGTAGTTTATGGCTATATGTAGAATATTTCCATCTGCTTTTTCACCTAATCTTTCAAAGTAGTTCTCTTTTTTATAGTATGGATTTATCTCTATAATTTTTTTAAGAACGGAGTCTTTTTTAATATTAACGAGACCATTGTAAATAATATCTTCATCCATTAAAGTGATATTTTTTTCTAAAAGAAACTCTATAAGATTTAGCTCTTTTTCAAAGATAATCACTGCAAAAGAGCTAAAAAGCTCCTTCTCATCTTTATAAGCTATTTTATTGTTTATATCAAAACCATAAGGGAAAAGCAAAGTAAATAGCTCCCTTTTCTTCACAATAGTATTTAAAGTGCTGTATTGCCTATAAAACTGGCTTACTACCCCTTGGTTCTCTTTATCTATAAAGTTTACATCTGCTCCATACTCTAAAAATAGTTTTACTAAAGGCATATGGTAGCTATAAATAGCCTCTAAAAAAGCACTTCTTCTCTCAAACTCTATAGATGCACCTTGTTCTAGTAAAAACTTTGGTACATCTATTGGAATCATTAAATTTAAGTTTTTACACACAGTAAAAAGGGTATTTCCCCCATCTGGGGTAATAGCATCGACATTGCTTTCAAATTCAAGTGCTAAATTTAGAAGTTTTACCTTTTGTTTCTCTTCTATCCTAGCATTGGTAGCGATTTGATAGATGGCGTTTATATCCCCTATATCCTTACTATTTACAAGATAGTTCTCAATAGCTTCAAAACTAAGAAGAGATAAAAACTCCCCAATATCTCCACCATTTTCCTTTATAGAATCAACCAACTCTTGCAAGTCTGTTCCACTAAAAAGTCTTTTTATTTTATGATGGTATTTATTGAAATTTGCACCTAAAAGTATGAGCTCTTTAATAGCTATCATATCACTATTTTGTATCGCAATATCAATAGGGGAATTTCCAAGTTCATCTTCAATAGTAAGATCGAGTTTATCCAGTTTTTTTAGTAGTGCAAAAAGTCTTTTTTTTGTATTTGGTTCAGAGGCTTTGTCTAAAATAGCAAAAACTAGATAGCTATCTGGTTTGTTCTCTTTGAGAGGTGAACCTGCTTTAATTAGTAACTCTATAATCTCCAAATCTCTCTTGTGAAGCATAGCATACTCTATAGGAGTAAAACTTATATCATCATTATCTATGTAGGTATTCATAGAGACTTCCATCTCAATGAGAAGTTCTATAAATTCTATGGGGCATTTTACCATCGCTTTACACATGATATTTTTATCTCTATGTGTTTCCACAAAAATATATCCATTTTTTAAATAAGTGGATAAAACTTGTGTACTTGCTGATTGGATAATAGTTCCCATAGCAGTATTAAAGCTATTTGCACTTGCATCTTCAAAATCACTGCCGAGATCAAAAAGATACTCTATAACATCTATTTTTTCATAGAGCGTTGCATAATATAAAGGCAATCTTCCTAAATTATCTTTGTCACGAAAGTTTGACTCATTGATTTTTGTTTTTACAAATCGTAAAGAACCGTTTTGAATTATTTGCTCTATTGATTCATCTTTAAAAAGTTTTTTTTCTGCTTTTTTTGTATTTCCAAAAAAATCTGTTTCTTCCTTTTTAAAATCGACATTTTCATCACCAAAAAGTTTATCTAGAAATGACATTTACAAATTCTCCTATAGTAGTTTTGTATACTCTTTCCATCTCTTATTTCTCATTTACAAGGTAATCATGTAGTTTACATTTATCTATTAACCATGGCATACAAAGAGGTTTATTTAGCTTACAAATAGTTAAAAAAATGTCATTTTCATCCATCTCTTTATACTCTAAATCTATATGAAAACCTTTATTATCTAAAAACTTTAAAAAAGTAAAAATTTTTTCATCACTCATATAATAGTTTGAGATAATAGTTATAAGATCAGTAATAGAAAGTTTTAAGCCATTTTGCACCATAAGTTTCAAAATCTCTATGCGTTTCTGTTCATCGTATTTATTACTGTAAATTCTAATAAATTGCGTAGCCATATTTTCTATTAAAATTTCATCATTACCTTTGGAAAAATATTTTTGATTGATATTGGTATCTGCATAGAGAAGTTTTTTAAGAGTCTCCAAACTAAATTGATAGTTAATTGCCCAAAATAGAAATGGAATCACATGAGAGTAAGTTTGAATCTCTTGAAAATTATCCAAAATATATAAAACAAATTGCTCTTTGTTAAACATTACTGCTAACTCTAATACACTACAATCAAAATATTTATCTTTTGCATAACAGTAGATAAGATTTTTAAAAGAGATGTTTTGCTTTTCTTTTGTTAGTTTCTTAAATCGTTCCATATCTTGATAACTTAAAACATCAATAATCTCTAAACATCCTTGGTTCTCATCTTTTATATTAGATTGCCTATAAAGATGGTATCTTAATCTTATAATATGTTCCATATTTATATCATTTCGATTTTCCAAACTAATAAGTGTACTTTTTATATCACATCCAATATCTACTAACAACTCTATAGTGTCTTTAGAATTATCAATAGCTGCCAAAGATAAAGCTGTGTATTCCTCAGATTTTGCTTGAGTATTTGCACCAAGTTCTACTAGATATTTTAAAGTTTTTGGTTTATGCTCAAAAGCAGCTGTTAAAAACATTGTATTATTTACAGAGTTAGTATGTTCAAGGTTAAGAGGAACATTTTTTTCATTTAAAAATTTTAAATAAGAAAGAGCAATATCATCAGAAGCTTTTTTGATAATAGAGTGTAAAGGAGATTCGTTTGTATTGGAAATAGGGGTTGTAAAATCCAGTCCATTTTGATAAAAGAACTCTACAATGTTCCTCTCAAAACTATGGCAGCTATTTCCATGCAGATAAATGATATGTTCTTTATCCATAAATAGTTTACACGGACGAATATCTTGTAATGGGATAGAAAAGTCTGCACCACATATTGACATCAATTCTAACAATTCCATAATTTCGTCTTCGTTGAGAAGTTTTTTAAAGAGTGGGTACTCATAGATTAATAATACAGCCATAGTTGCAAGACAAGGATGCTTTGGTTCTATATAATAAAGTCTATTAATATTGGTCTCGACCTTAATGAGTCTTTTGACTGTTTCAAAACTAAAGCCATTTTTAATAGCGTGTAACCCTAAAGGATAGATCTCATTGTAGGTTTTAATTTTTTTAAAACTATCTAAGATAAAGTTGGTAATTTTCTCATTTTCAAAAACTACAGCACACTCTAAAATGCCGTATTCTTGATACTCATCTCTTAGCTCACTGTATGCCTCTTGTAAAATAATACTGGGATTGAGAGATATAAGTTCTTTTTGTATCTCAAATGAGATATTTTTTTGTAGTGAATAACGAAGTAACTGTTTTTCAAGCTGTGTATAAGCAAGAGTATTTAAAAGGTGTCGTATGAAATGAATCCCACAAATAGCAAAAATATTTTCTATCATTACGTTGGCATTTTTTACTTCGTAATATTCGATACTATTTTGTATATTGAAGCCAGCTTTGACTAAAAGTTTAAGTACTTTTATCCTTTGTTCATCATTCTCATAACTTCCTTTTGGATCAACTAAAGCATAAAAAATATTATGAGGAAGAGAGTGCTTTTTATCTGTATATGATGTATCCGCACCTTTTAAAAGAAGATATTCTACAAATTGATAATTGTTTTGATGTATAGCATCAAATAGTAAGGAGAAATTTTCCCCTTGGATATTTGCTCCATTGTCTATTAAAAAATTTAGAAATATATCATCTATAGTAATATTTTTAGACTCTTTGAAATAAAGATAAAGAAAATTTTCTCTATATCCCTCTTTGCTTTGTTCATTTATTTTTGCACCCTTAGAAAGAGTAAGTTTTGTAAGTTCAATTTTTTCTTTACTAGATATAAAAGTATTTTTACTAAGGGCTATTAAAACTCCTTTATCATCACAAGTACTAGAGTTTTTTATATAGGTTTTATAGCCATCGAAATCTAAAAAAATAAGATAAAAATTTTCTAATTCCTGCTTGTGATTTTTAATAAGATGAAGACTTATCTCTTTTAAATCTTCCGTACTTAAATGGTTTCTTATATCCCTAGCTATAGAGTAGTTTACTTTTCCACCAAACCTTATTAAAGCTTTAAACAAAACAATCTTATCCATTCGAAAAGTTTGCTCTATAATATTTAAAGGGGTATTTATAGAGTTTATATCAAGATGATGGTGCAATACTAAATACTCTAAGGCTTCTATTTTTAACTCTTCTTTTACGTGACGAGAATCAATGAATTGATAAAGCAGTGACTCTTTATCTAGTGTATTTTGTTCTATGGCTTCGATGAGATAAGATATTTTTTCAATAACTAGCATTCTACAAATGAGACTCTAAATAAGCTATAGGTTCAGGGGTCATCCCCTCAACTTTTTCAATTCTATTTAAAGCTACTCTTACATCACATCCTTGTTTTATAAGCTCATCTGCTACCTCTGTAAATCCTGCTAAAACAGCTAACGCTAACGTATTTGTCCCATCTTCTAATTTTTGGTTAATATCTGCACCATTTTTTATAAGCAATCTTATCATATAAACACGTTTACTTTGTTCAATATCTAGATTACTATAAGATGCCCAATGAAGTGGTGTAAAACCTTGTGTGTCAGGTATATTCATATCTTTAAACCTATCCTTGATAAGTTTAAAAGCTTCAATATTTACATAATAAGCAGCCGTATGTAAAAGGGAAAAACCTTTACCATCACCAATAGGTAAGTCTTGCGCTAAAAAATATTCTAGTATTTTTGCTCCTTCTGTTTCATTGCCTCTTATAACAGCACTAAAGTGGATAGACTCATTGTTTCCATCAACTACACCTAAGTCTATATCTTTTTTATTCATTAGTTTATTAGTATAGTACATATTACTACTATAAGCTATCGCAGTCATAAGTGGAGTTTTTCCTGTCATGTCAGGGGTATTTATGTCTAAATCCAGCTTTAATAGGGTATCAAACATCTCTTTTGCATCATTATAGATACTTAAATGTAAAGGGGGAACTACCTGCTCTGAACCTTGATTTAGATTGGCTCCACCATCTTTTAGAGCTGCTAAGATTTTAGATTTAATCAGTGGTAGATTTTCTGAATCATCATAAGACGACTCCCCTAAAATAGCCGTATGAGCTGCATTTTGTCCTGCTTCATTAAATATATTTGGATTTGCTCCAAGTTCAAGTAGAACTCGTACAGCTTCAAAACACCCATAGTTTGCAGCACTCATAAGTGGAGTAAATTGTTCTGAGTCAAACTGCTCTATATCGCAGCCAAGCTCTACTAAAGCTCTTACTGTTTGGGCTCTTAAAAGAGGGTCATTTGCACTATAGTTTGCGATAGCTTTATGTAAAGCAGGGGAGTTATCAAACCCACCTACAATATGAATATCAGCACCTAATTTTGCCAAATGTTTGAGAGTCTTTGGACGATTCATCATACACGCACCTATAAAAATTGTAGTATCAAAAGTATTTTTATGTTTTAAGTCTATCTTATAACCTTTTTGTTCTAAAAGTACTAAGTATTCCAGACACTTCTCATCGCTGGCTGATCTAAAACGATTTATCATAGAATGAAGTTGAGACTCATTGAGATTTGCTGTTGGGATAGTTGGGTTTACTCCATTATCTAAAAAAAACTCTACTACTTTTTTTTCTAAATTATCTGAGTAAAGAGCATGAATAAGTAAAATTCCATCAGAGTCTAAAAATTGCTTATTAGGGTAAACTTTGGTTTTTGGTATATTTAAATCAGCCCCATTATCTACCATCATTTGCAAGACTTTAACTTTATCTTCTTGGCTTACATTATCACTAAACTCTCTTACAAAACACATAGCCATAGTTTCAGTTTGTAAATCATCACTAAGCTTTACATAATACAGTCTATTTATATCACTATCTGCTTGAATAAGTTTTTTTACTGTTTGGAAACTACATCCATAATCAAAAGCAACTAAAGCCAAAGGATATATATCTGAGTAAGTTTTAATATCTTTAAAATTATCTAATATATAATTAGCAAGCTCCTCTTCCCCCTCTTTTACAGCAACTTCTAAAATACCACTATTAAAATACTCCTCTCTTAGTTCACAATACTCTGCTCTTTCGAAAAGTACATAAGGGTTTTTTTCGATAATTTGAGTAGCAACTTTTATATCTATATCTCTTTGTATAGCATATCGTATAGTATTTGCATTTATCTCTATATCTGGAAATTTTTCTAGCATAAATTTTATAAATTCAGAACTACATACATCAACAACTCCCTCCATAATAGGAGTGTAGTTAGATCCTGAATTTTTATAGTGAGATATACAAAGATCCATATCTAAACCATACTTTAAAAGTAGATTCATCATTGCAATTCTTTCCTTGTCTCTTTCAAACTTTGCCTGTGGCGTGATGATACAGTTTATAGCGGTATTATCAAAATAGTTTACATAATTAACATCAGCTCCTTTTTCAAGAAGATGTTTTGTGAGTTGTATATCATTGTCTACAATTGCATTAAAAAGAGGACTAAACCCTTCACTTTGGATATCTGCACCATTATCAATCATAAAATCTAAAAATAGAGTATGTCTACCAATAGTAAAATGTGATGTAAAAGTATAAAGAGCATTTGCAGGGTAGTTATCATCTGATAATTCATTTATATCCACACCATTTTGTAAAAGTATCTTAGCTAATAGCACTTTTTCTTTATCATGAAGTACTTTGTTTTTTGCCAAAGCAATAAAAATTTTTTTGTTTTCTATGTCGTCAGTACTCTCTATATATTTTTTAAATTCGTCAAAACCTAAAACTTGTAAAGTAAATTGATAATATCTCATAGAATGTTCTAATATAAAAGGACTAAGCTCTTTTATCTCTTTTTGACTCATGAAATTATGAAGTTTATCTGCAATAGTACTTACTTCCCCACCTAGTTTTACTAAAGAGCTTAACATTTGAAAGTCTCTTTTATTAAACATCTTAATAACAATATGAAGTTCACCTTCTACATTGTTCATATCCATCTTATATTTATTTATTAAAAGTTCAATAATCTCAATCTTTGATTCAAAAGAGAATAGTTCTGATTCTACAATCGTATGGATAAGATTCTTGTTTCTTTGTTCTACATTTTCCCAAAAATTTTCTAATACAAAATTAAAAATATCTTTGGATGCTACTGAACTAATTGCTACTTCTAAAGGGTTGTTTACCCATTCACATTGAGCTGTTGCACCTTGTTTTAGCATGAATTTTAAGAATTCTACTGAACACTTACTTTTAATCATGTATGAGATAATAGAATCACTATCGAGGGTGTCTTCTAACTCAGCACCATTTTCTAAAAGATACTTAGCACATTTTATAGCATTAAATTCTAAAGTGTAATTAATAGGAGTATTAAAATCATTGTCTTGTGTATTTATATCTTCTTTTGAAATAGTAGATGTAAGTTTTTTGACATCGTCCTTTTTAATTGCTTCTATAATTTTCGGATTTTTTTCACCTTTGTTCTTTCTTAAAAATGGATTGAAAATAGCCATATAATCTCCTAGTTTAATAATATTTTAATAGTATGTGTTATTATAGTTTTTGTTTGTAACTTGAAAGTAACAGTAGATGATATTTATTTTAGTAAACTAATATTATAAAAAATTATAATTATTGTAGCTTATTTTAGATATACTTTTTTTAAATCAAATAAAAGTTGAAAATATTATGAGAGTATTATTACTAGAAGATGACTATTTATACAATATCTCTATAAAAGAGTATTTTGAAGATTTAGAGTTTATTGTAGATAGTTTTGACAATGGCAATGAAGCCTATGATGCGCTATATGAAAATTATTATGACTTGCTCCTTTTGGATGTAAGAGTGCCTGGGATGTGCGGATATGAAATTTTAAAATTGATTCGCGATGAGGGGAATAAAACCCCTGTGATTATTATTACCTCTTTAACTGATACCAAAAATCTAACTATGGGGTATGAATATGGATGCAATGACTATTTAAAAAAGCCTTTTGATCTTATTGAGCTTCGCTATCGTGTAGATAATGTAGTAAAAAATTTGTGTTTCAAGTCAAATGAAAAGGCTATTGTTTTAAAAGATACTTTTCGATTTGATATTGAAAAGAAAAGCCTATTTCAAGGGGATGATTTAGTAGTACTTGGTCAAAAGGAGCAAGCTGTTATCTCTTTTTTAGTTCAAAGAAGAGGTTTTTTTGTTTCTATAGAGTCCTTGCATGAGAATATCTGGCAAAATAGGGACATATCCTATGCGGACATTCGTATGTGTATCAAGCGTATACGGGATAAAACCTCTAAGGAGTTTATTGAAAATAAGCGTTATGTAGGATATCGAATTGAAGCAGATAGATAATGTGAAAAAATTTGTTGTTATACAAGTGATTTTACTTTGGTTTATTTTGAGTATCCCTTTGTATTTATATCTTAATAGTAGCCTTGAAAATAATAATCTTCAAAATAGATTACTACTGCAAAATCATGGTAAAAGTGTATCTCAGAATTTGTCTCTTTTGTCAGATGAAAAAAAGTTTTTAGATTTTTTGAAAGAGAGTACTATAAATACATTGATTTATGATACTAATAATGAATTGCTTTTTTCTTTTAACATTCT
>Ga0193955_1001233_pt1 | contig 12256 bp, 9 predicted proteins | sample BB_6_MG_FD_140343 | JGI IMG/M metagenome (GOLD analysis project Ga0193955, IMG submission 140343) | Microbial mat bacterial communities from the Broadkill River, Lewes, Delaware, United States - BB_6_MG | ecosystem: Environmental > Aquatic > Freshwater > River > Microbial mats | place: USA... | reverse complement strand
GGCACCTTCTCTTCGGCCATGGCCGAGGTCCTACCGGGGTTGCTTCTCAAGGATCAATACGAGGCTGTCCTGCTCGAGGACTTTAACTTGTACGGAGCCTTGATTCGGGAGGTTTTAGAACGTATCGCAGCCCATGCGCAAGCAGAAACAAAGATCTTAATTTACCGATGCAAAGCAGAACCGAACGTTTCGCTGTCTGCCCAGTCGGACAGGGCCGGAGAAGAAATTCTGGCCTTGCAGGAAATATTTAGAACTCGGCTCAATACCATCTTAAAACAGAAGACCCTGGTCTGGAAAATTCTGGCGGCCTATATTCCCAAAACACTGGTCAAACTCATGGGCAAAAAGCGGATCACCGACATCCTGAATGCCGATGCCATGCAGGAGTACCGCGATGCCGTCATCACCAAACATTTGGCATCCACAGCCTTTTACCGGTTCGGCCTGGAATGGGCCCGTTTTACAGCTGCCTTGGAACAAGATTTTATCGGCACATTAGGCGACCTGGCCGCTTTTTCCCTTTCCCCCAACAAAAAAATATAATGGTTAACACAATGTCTTTTTGATTCATAATAGACCCGCCCAAATCACCCAAGACATCAGTTCTGTCGAACAGAACGAAATATTTGCAAGCTTCTGAAAATTTTGATATTTTATTTTGATAGTCTGTGATCAGTTCAACGTCATAAATTATCTCCCTTCCGGTAAAAATAAAAAACCCAGGCCAGATCAGGGCAGAACGTTAAGGTTCAGACAATGGTGGTGATTAAATGAATTCCGTTAAGAGAACGCTGATTTTTACATTCGCAGCCGTCTGGTGTTTTTGTTTCGCTTCCCTGCCGTCATCTGCCGCCAGGGAAACACAATTTCCACCCAAAGTATTGATACTGAACTCTTACCATCCAGGGTTCTCATGGTCCGACGACGAGGAAGCCGAAGTTATCGAACAATTGAAACACCTGCCATCCATAGATATTCCGGTGGAGTATCTTGATGCCAAACGGTATCCCCGAGAATCGGATCAGCTTCAAATCAAGACTTTTTTGGCGGAAAAATATCTCGGGGAAAAAATAGATCTGGTCATTGCACTGGACGATGCCGCAGTGGAGCTGGTTACGAAATTTCATACGGATTTTTTCCCTGAGACACCGGTGGTCTTTGCGGGCATCACCAGTTTCAATAAATATTCAGCCTTTGGACGCAAAAACATTACCGGTATTCTCGAAACCCAGGATATCAAAAATACGGTCGACATGATTCTCAGGTTCCACCCGGACACAAGGGAAATTGTGGGCATCAGTGATGCGACGGTAGGCGGACTTTCAGGCTATTCAGTCATCCTTTTAAACACCTATACAACCGATAGCTCCGGGATATCACCGAACACCTCTCGCTGGAGTCCCAGCTGCGCCAGGCCCAGAAAATGGAATCCGTGGGCCGTCTGGCCGGAGGGGTGGCCCATGATTTTAACAACATGATCGGCGTGATTCTGGGATATGGAGAACTGGCTCTGGCAAAACTAGGAGAGGATCATGGGGCAAACTGCTTTTAACGGATGTGATTATGCCGGAAATGAACGGCCGGGAACTTCTTGACAGCATCCAGGCTGTTTATCCCAACGTTCGCTATCTGTTCATGTCCGGATACACCGCCAATATCATCGCCCATCACGGGGTTCTGGATCAACGTATGAATTTTGTTGCAAAACCATTTTCGAAAAAGAAACTTGCAGACAAAGTGCGGGAAGCTCTGGACAAGGAGATGGATTAGGGGAAGGGGGATGGAATTTCAATAGTTCGTCTATTTTACAAAAGCGGCTGCAAGAATAATTTCCTGCAGCCGCTTAGGTTTGAAATGTTAGTCAGTAATTAACTAATAATCGCAAATGGACTGATCAACACTGGTGGGCACGCCTTCATAGGGGGTCCATTTATTGACGTTGAAACTTGAGGAATCCCTCATGTTTTTCAAAACTTCAATACTGGTTTTATACCCTTTGTACATCCGGCACATATCCATGGCCATACCGCAGATCAGAGCAACCGCCTGGATTACGGTGACATCCTCCTGGGAAAATTCCCATGGTTTGGCCGTGTACAGGCGCATGGCACCAATCACTTTGTTGTGACTGATAATGGGCACCCCCAGCAGCGAGGAGATCCCCTCTTTTTGTGCTGCCTCGGGGTACTCAATCCGGGGATCATCCATGACATCGTAAATGGCAATGGGGACAGCATCCTTGGCTTCTTTGATTGCCTGCTTAAAGTGGGTCGGGCCTTTTTTCAGGTACTCCTGGCTCAGCCCGGAAGCGCCCATAAGGCCCAGTTCTCCAGTCTCCCTGTTCACCAGAAAAATGCAGCACCCCTTGGCATTGAAGGCGCTTTTAACGCTTTCGGCGGTGATCATGGCAACTTCCTCCTGTTCTTTGCACTGGGAAATTGCGGTGGTCAAACGGGTGATGGTTTCGTAATGAAGTTCGTGGGTCTCCATGGTTTTCTCCTTTTCTTTTAAAATTAAAAGATTTCTCGATAATCAATAGGTTTAAGAGACTTGTAAGAATGATTTCAGCGGTACCTGGTGATCATACGAAATGGGGGGTGTGAGAGAAATGAAGTGACCAAAAAACCAGTAGTGTCGTCGTGAGCAGAGTTGCAATCAACTGTTAACTTGGTATGGATTCAATATATCTGATTCATTCAGGAAGGTCAAAGGGAATTGATATTAATTATTTAGTTTGGACAGCTGTATTTTCTTTGGTTCGGGCGTTTGGTTCGTCGCCGGATCATATCAGGATGGCACGGCTGCACCGGAACAGTGGGCCGTGCCATAAGAAAAGAAAGATAAAGTTAAGAGAGGAAGAATTAGGTCAACTGCCGAGCGCTTAGTTGATGAAGATCTTTTTCCGGCTTGACCTTTGGGCAGCCTCTTGTCAGCCAGCTGGAGTTCTGCGGCGTGACCAGGGCGTAGGGTTTGATCCAGGTCAGGGCGATGAAAAAGAAGAAGCCGTAGGCAAATGCCAGTACCGAGGATATCCTGCCGAATTTCCAGGCGTATATTGTGGCGGACAGGCTGGAGCCCAGCACAATGCCGATAATGGTTTTTGTGCCGAATATGGCCGGATGCCATAGAATTAATCCCCAGGATATCAGGAAAAACACCTGGGCGACTGTCAGTTTGAGCACGTCGGAAACCAGATTGATCCGTGCGCCAAGCATGGATTCCCGACGAAACGGTGTGAAGATAAAGCGAGCCATGGCAATGGTTTCACGCACATTGCTTCGGGCCCATCTCAAATACATTTTACAAAGCTGGGAATAGGCCACCGGGACTTCGGTGAAGACCCTGGCGTTCTGCTGAAAGACCACGTGGTATCCCTGGCGGAGAATCATATTTGTCATGGCACGGTCTTCACCGATATTTGCGGGTTTTCCAAGAAAAGTCTGCTTCCGCCATTTTTCAAGCACACCCATGACCGCAGCTTTACGGTAGCCAGACAAAGCACCGGGCGTACAGGTTACGGTGCGATACATGCTCTGGCTGGACCGCATGAAATCAAAGCTGAACACAAAAACAATGTCCACCATCCGGGGGATAATCCCCTGGTTCTGGTTGAGCACCCGGACATTGCCGGCAACCGCGCCGACCTTGGGATCTACCGAGAAGGGCGTTACCAGGTTTCTCAGGGTATCTGCTTCCACCACGGAATCACTGTCCACGGTGACCAGTACCTTGCCGGAACTTCTTTTAAATCCGTCGTACAGGGCCTGACGTTTGCCCTGGTTCCGGGGCTGGCGTATGGTCAATACAGGTATATCAAGTGTTCTTTTGGCCCGTTTAATCCATTTCCAGGTATCATCCGCACTGCCGTCATCCACGGCAATCAATTGAATCTTTTCCCTGGGGTAGTTACTGGCGGCAAGACTTTTAAGGGTATCAAATACCTGACGGCCCTCATTGTAAGCCGGGGCGACAACTGTACAGGTCGGCAGTTGCTCATCCGACACACTTGGGGTGGGTTTGTATCTCATTACCAGGATGATTCTCCATACCAATTCTGCCATGGCCAGGAAAAAAAGAATTGAAAATGAGGAAATTAACACATTTCCCCAGGGCATCTCTCTAAGAAACTGGAAACCGGATGAGGCATCTGCACCATGCAGACAGGCCGCTGCCACAACAGTTAGAATACAGGCAAGGGCTGCAAATTTTTTTTGATTTCCGATTATTTTGTTGGACGTTTCCATAAATTTACATCTCCTTTTTCTATAAAACCTCGGACTGACCCGGCCGATCATCTGATCGGCTTCAGTCCAGGGCTAAACAAGAAAGCAATTTAAATACGTATTGAGGCTTTCTTATAAAAATTCATCATCAGCAGAACAACATGTCCGCCATGATGTGTTTCCTGATAGAGCAAAGGGTGTGCCAAGATTTAACGGTTTGAATTTAAAAGAAATAATAAAAAAGGTTCGGGGTGGGGTGGGTGAACTTGTTACTAAAATTACATCCTGGGGAACGAAAAGTTCTCTTTTATAAGCAATCGGCCTGTTCCAAAAACTCAAAAGCCCTGGGAATTAAAAATTCCCAGGGCTTTTGATTTGAATATAGGCCAGACAGAATATCAATGCTGCCCAACCACAATTCTTTTCCTTTTTTAAATCACCAATTAAATGGTGGGGCCCTGTGCCGGATTATTTTGCTCCGACACAGGGAGGTGATGATGGTGGTGGTGAGACAAGGACAGAGGGAGTATGCAGTCGCTTCAGGGGTGGTGGTGCCCTTTGTCATACACGTCCTTTGTCTTTATCTATATAGCAAAGGACGTGCCGATTGTGTAAATATCTGTTTTTAAAGTGTTTTATTCGAATTTCTACATTGTTAATAAAAAATGAGTTACAATAATTTCATTTTTTATTCCCAAAGAATGCAAAATACGTAATCCATCACGCTGGCGCGTTACCACCGGGGGGAAGGACGGGAATTAAATACCGGCCGGTGTAGCTGTCGGCATTCTCAGCCACCTTTTCCGGCGGGCCGGCTGCCACAATCCGGCCGCCGCCGCTGCCGCCCTCGGGACCGATGTCCAGAATCCAGTCAGCGGTTTTGATCACATCCAGGTTGTGTTCAATGATGACCACGGTGTTACCGGCATGGGTAAGGCGCTGGAGTACCTGCAACAGCATGCGGATATCCTGGAAATGAAGCCCGGTGGTGGGCTCGTCCAGAATATAGAGGGTGTCACCGGTGTCTTTCCTGGCAAGTTCCCGGGCTAGTTTAACCCGCTGGGCTTCGCCACCGGACAGGGTGGTGGCGGCCTGGCCCAGTTTGATATAGGAGAGCCCCACATCCACCAGGGTGTCCAGAATCCGGGTGATCTTGGGATGGGCGTCGAACAGCTCCCGGGCCTGGAGTACCGAGAGGTCCAATACATCGGCAATGGAGTGATCCTTGTATTTGATCTCCAATGTGGACTTGTTGAACCGTTTGCCGTGGCAGACGTCACAGGGCACAAATACATCGGCTAAAAAGTGCATCTCCACCTTGATGTATCCGTCGCCATGACAGGCCTCGCACCGGCCGCCCTTGACATTAAAGGAGTAGCGTCCTTTTTTATATCCCTGGGACTGGGATTCGGGCAGCATGGCAAACAGGTCCCGGATGGGATCAAACAGCTTGGTGTAGGTGGCTGGATTACTGCGTGGTGTCCGTCCGATGGGTTTTTGGTCGATGTTGATGACCTTATTAATATGGGACAGTCCGGTGATTTTTTTATGTTTACCCACACTCATCTGGGATTTGTGCAGTTGTACCGCCAGGGCCGGGTATAGAATCTGGTTGATCAGGGTGGACTTGCCCGCCCCGGACACCCCGGTGACGGCTGTGAAAAGTCCCACAGGTATTTTGGCCGTGATGTCGGCCAGGTTGTTCTCACATGCCCCGTGGATGGTAAGCCATTTGTTGCCCATGGCTTTGGGCGTCCTGCGTTCTTCCGGCACGGCAATGGTCTCCCGTCCGCTTAAAAATTGGCCGGTGAGGGAAACCGGGTTTCTGCGGATCTGTTCAGGTGTGCCCTGGGCCACAATTTCTCCACCCAGGTGGCCGGCGCCCGGACCCACGTCCACAATCCAGTCCGAGGCTTCCATGGTCTCCTGGTCATGCTCCACAATGAGCAGGGTGTTTCCGATGTCCCGCAGGTGTTTCAACGTGGAGAGCAGTTTGATGTTGTCCCGCTGGTGGAGGCCGATGGAGGGTTCATCCAGGATATAAAGCACCCCGGTCAGTTCAGACCCCACCTGGGAGGCCAGGCGGATGCGCTGGGATTCCCCGCCGGACAGGGTGGGGCCGGACCGGTCCAAAGAGAGATAATCCAGGCCCACGTTTACCAGAAAGCCCAGACGATCCCGAATCTCTTTGAGCAGTTCGGTTGCAATAAGCTTTTTGCTGCCGGTGAGTTCCAGGGATGAGATAAAATCATAGGCCGCTTTCACGGTCATTTCCGTGACATCGATAATGGAGCGTTCATTGATCCTGACATGCAGAATCTCATCCCGCAGTCGCCGCCCTTTGCATGTCGGGCAGACGGCGGCAGTCATAAAATTGGTATAATACTTTTTCTGGTGCTCGGACTGGGTGTTCCTGTACCGGCGCATCAGGGTATGAATCAAACCTTCGTGGGTACGGGAAAAACTGCCCTGGATCTTTGACGAATTCCAGTTCACGGTCATCTGTTTGTTGCCCGAGCCGTAAAGCAGCATATCCCGCTGCTTTTTAGGCAGCTGTTTCCAGGGGATGTCAAAATCAATTCCCCACTGTTCTTCCATGGCCAGGAGCTGACCTTTGCCCCAGGAATTTTCATTGTTGAACCGCGGGCTTTTGATGAAATAATTTTTCCAGGGGAGCACCGCACCCTCACGAATGGAGAGATTGGGGTCCGGCACCACCTTGTCCGGATCAATGGCCAGCAGGGTGCCGATGCCGTTGCAGTCCGGACACATGCCCAAGGGCGAGTTAAAGGAAAAAATCTGGGGGGTCAGTTCGGGATAGGCAATTCCGCAGCAGGAACGGGCTTCACTCATTTTCAGGTCTTCTCTGCCCACCATGTGAACAATGAGCTGGCCTGAGCCCAGTTTCAGGGCCGCTTCCACCGAATCGGTGAGCCGTTTTTCAAACGCGTCTCCGGATTTCACCACCAGGCGGTCAACGACCACCTCAATGTGGTGCTTTTTGTTCCGGGCCAGGGTCTGTACATTTTCAAGATCCTGGACCACCCCGTCCACCCGGACTCTTGCATAGCCATCCTGCTTGAGCTCTTCAAGGCGCTCCCGGTGTTCCCCTTTCCGGTTTTCCACAATGGGTGCCAGAATCAGAATCTTGGAGCCGTCGGGCAGATCCATAATCTGGGAGACCATGGCCTGGGCATGGCCCCGGCCCACTTTTTTTCCGCATTTATAGCAGTACTGGGTTCCCACCCGGGCAAAGAGCACCCGCAGGTAGTCGTAAATTTCGGTGATGGTCCCCACGGTGGAGCGTGGGTTTTTGGAGGCGGCCTTCTGCTCAATGGCAATGGTGGGGGATAGTCCCCGGATCGTATCATAGCGCGGTTTTTCCATCTGTCCGATGAACTGCCGGGCATAGGAGGATAAGGACTCCACATATCTGCGTTGGCCTTCGGCAAAAATTGTGTCAAAGGCCAGGCTGGACTTGCCCGACCCGGAAACCCCTGTCACCACCACCAGCTTTTTTTTGGGGATCTCCACATCAATGTTTTTAAGGTTATGTTCCTTGGCACCCCGGACAATGATCCGGTCCAGTTCCTTGGATCGGAAATCATCTTCCAGGGGGGGCAGAGGCGTCAGACTGTCAGCAGTATAGTTATCAGCTGTCTGGGTTACAGCGGCAGCAGTATTCTTTTTCATGGGTCACCAGGTTAGTTTTAGGTTACCCTAACAACAATAATCACCGGCCCAGAAAAGTAAAGTCCGGGTAACAGGATCTTAACCAATGTTGGATTCTTTAGACTATGAGGGCGCATGGAAACACTATTAATTCAGTAATGTTGCATGTAACTGCCAGCAGTTTAAAGCCTATTTTGTATGGCCATGCGGAATGTATAATGCTGATTTTGTATGTCAGGTTTATGTTCTATAATCCTTCTTGAACAAAAGAGAAACGAGGCAGAAGATGTTGTGTCCGGTGCCGTCCCATAAAATAAAAAACAATCCTTAATGGGCATTATTAATCCGACAATTATCTACATGACATATTTTATGGCATTTGTAAAAAAGAGTGATTTTTGAGACACAGTTTTTAAAAGCTTTTTGTCGTTGATGGGCCTTTACTTGCACAGTCTTCTATTGCGATGGGTTGACTTCCGGGATCTGATTAGCATTCTATAATGATTAGTAATCAAAAAAGGATGTAATGATGAGCCGAGACTATCCGTTTGAAACCGGTGTATACCGTCCGCCCAGTGAGGGGGGCAGCGCCTCCCTGCTGGTTCGTTTTACCCGGAACTGCCCCTGGAACCACTGCACCTTTTGTACGATGTATAAGGGGAAAAAGTTTAAACTGAGATCCCTGGAAGAGATTAAAGCCGACATCAATGCCATGGCAAACCTTGTGACGGATCTTCAGGCCGAATCCAAAGCCCTGGGGCACGGGGGGCAGGTCACCCGGGAGGCCATCCTGACATTGCTTGAAAAAGCGCCGGGCTTAAACCAGCATTCGGGTGCGGACATGCTGATCCAGTGGATGGCCGTGGGCGGAAAAACCGCCTTCATCCAGGACGGCAACTCCATGATCATGCCGCCCCAGGATCTGATCGCGGCACTGACCCATCTTAAGAAAACCTTTCCTTCCATCGAAAGAATCACCACCTATGCCCGGGCCCGGACCCTGGCCCAGCGATCCCTTGTGGATTTGAAGGCCATACGCGCAGCCGGCCTTGACCGGCTTCACCTGGGCCTTGAAACCGGGGACGATGCCCTGCTCAAGCAGATTAAAAAGGGAGTAACAGCCGAAGGCCATATTGAGGGGGGTAAAAAGGCCATGGAAGCGGGGTTTCAGGTCTCTGAATACTGGATGCCCGGCCTGGGCGGCAGGGAGATGACAGACCAGCACGCCGAAAATACCGCCCGGGTGCTCAGTGAAGTCAATCCCGACTATATTCGCTCCCGGCCCTTCAGGCCCGCTCCTGGTTCCCCGATGTTTGACCAGGTCAACCAGGGGCGGATCACCCTGCTTGAGCCAAGGGAGCAGTTACTTGAACTGCGACGCATGGTCCAAAACCTGGATGTAACATCCAAGGTGTGCTTTGACCACATGGGCAACTACTGGCGCACCGCCTCGGGAGACCTGGTTCTCCATCATGAATATGAAGGATATCAGTTCCCGGATGAAAAACAGACGGTCCTGGACCGCATTGAACTGGGACTTGCTTATAAACAGGCGCCTGCCCGGTTCATTCTATAGTGCTTGATCAAAAGAGTAGGGTGGGCAACGCTTCTCTTTTGCCCACCCTACACGGCTATTTTAGAGTGGATAAGGGAATGGATACGATGGGCAAAGCCAACCTGTCCGTTCGTATAATCGAGCGGATGCGGTCGCCTCTGGACACTTTTCCTTCACCCGGTTCCGTAATGTAATAATACACCTCGGATACGCCATGGTACATATCCAGGGCGATCAGATCTATGGTGATGGTTCCGACACTTGGGATCATAAATTCAGGCGTGCTGAACCCGACCTTGTCCTGGTCCGTTCCCAGGGCCGTAAAAAAGAAATCAAAGATCACGTCCGCCGACGCCGGTTCATCCACCACCGTACATTGGTATTTGTGAACAAATTCCATTTCAATACGTTTTAGGGCGTATTCCAACGGTGTGTTTTTTTCAAGGAAATGACATTCCACATATATTTTCTGCCCTTTGAACGGCATAAAATCTTTTTCAGGTAACTTGGAGGCCAATTGATCCACGCTGTGGGTAACAAGCCGCTGCTCTGTTGCACCAAAGTATTTATCATGAACGCCGCGTGTGGAGCAGGATGATGTCAGGAACATGGCAAGAAGTACGATTAATCCAGTCAAAATTATGTTTTTATTCATCAATCACAGTCTCCGTAAATTGCAATAAAATAGTTCGTGGTTCCGTAGTTTAAGTGTCGACGGAAAAATGCATACCATTAATCAAAATAGTTCGCAAAGATTTAATCGTTTAATTAAATTAAATCGTACCCTTTTGCATATTATTCACTTGATTAATTCAATCGATTGAATTAAGTTTAAAGGTAGATTAAAGAACTAACATAGGAAGATATCGTGACAAAAAAAAATAATACCCTCGCACCCGGCACCAAAGAGCGGCTGCTTGAAGCCGCCATAGACGTATTTGGCAGGCACGGCTTTGATTCGGCTTCCACCCGGATGATTGCCAAAGCAGGTAATGTGAATATTGCCGCCATTCCCTATTATTTTGGAGGCAAAGGCGGACTTTACCGGGCCGTGATTCACCATATTGTTGACCATATCAAAAATCAGGCAGGAGATCTGCTCGAGCAAATCGACGGGATGACGTTTTCCCAGGATACGGGCCCCCAACAGGCCCGGGAGCTGATCCAGGCCGTTCTTGAACGATTTGTCAATTTCATTGCCGGTTCGGAACAAGGCCCTCGGTTTTCCAGAATCATCCTGCGGGAGCAGATGTTCCCAAGTCCTGCCTATGACGCTATATTTGAAGGGTTTTTGAAACCAGTACTGGATGCATTGTCCACCCTGATCATGGCAGCATCCGGCGAATCTGATCCCAGGCAGGCAACATTTAAAGCCATGACGCTCATGGGTCAGGTGATTATTTTCCGGGTGGCCCGGGAGACCATTGTCCGGGGGCTTGACCTTGACGGGTATTCCCCCCAAGAACTGGAAGAAATTCGCCGGGTGGTTGTGGAAAATGCCCTGGCGATCACTGCAACACCAACCGAATGGACCATAAGGAAAAAGCTATGAAAAAAGTATTCCTTGTCATCATACTGATCGTTGCGGCAACCGGTGGTTATATGTATTGGCAGCATCAGAATAAAGATCCGGATGAAAATGCAGGCACCTTTAAAATTTACGGCACCATCGATATTCGCGACGCGGCCCTTGCGTTCACCGAGCAGGAACGGATTGAAACCGTGCTGGTTGAAGAGGGCATGCGGGTTAAAAAAGGCCAGGTGCTGGCAAAACTGCGCACCACAAAGGTTGATGCCGCCATTAAGGGATTGCGGGCCAGGATCGCCGCCCAGCAGGAAGTCGTCGCCAAACTGGAAGCGGGCAGCCGTTCCCAGGAGATTGACCAGGCCCGGGCCGAGGTACAGGCCGCCCAGGCCCGGGTTGCAAATGTCTCACGCACCGTAAAACGCCTTAAAGCCACCTCCCGGTCCGGGGCCACCAGCATTCAGAATTATGATGATGCAAAGGCTCAGCTTAAAGTTGAACGGGCGCAGTTGTCAGCAAGCCAAAAAGCCCTGGACCTGCTCATTGAAGGCCCACGCAAAGAGGATATTGCCGCAGCCCGCCACCAGCTTGATGCCCTTGTGGCAGATCTTGAACAGCTTCAGGTGCGGCTCTCCGATATGGTTCTGATTGCCCCTGCCGACGGGACGATCCAATCCAGAATTTTGGAACAAGGTGAGCTTGCAGGACCGTCCACGCCCGCTTTTGTCCTGGCACTTACTGATCCCAAATGGGTACGGGCATACATCCCGGAACCCATGCTGGGAAAAATTAATCTGGGCATGACCGCCCGGATTTTCACGGATTCGTTGCCCGGCAAATCTTTGGACGGATGGGTGGGCTTTATTTCTCCCGTGGCGGAATTTACCCCCCGGGCTGTGGCCACCGAAGACCTGCGGACCCAGCTGGTGTATGAAACCCGGGTGTTTGTGAAAGACCCGGAGGATATTCTGCGTCTGGGCACCCCCGTGACCGTGTCCGTTAATGAAAATCAGCCCCAGGCCCGGCCTGAGGACTGATCCGGAATACGTTATGAACAGCAGCGCGGCATTATCGATAAAGGAAACGGGTGTTGAAAACACTCCCCTGATGCATGCAGACGGTATTTGCAAAACCTTTGAGTCTCCAGGCGGTAAAAAAATCCAGGCCTTGGACGGCATCAGCCTCAAAATTTTCCATGGCCGGGTAACCGGCCTTGTGGGTGCGGACGGTGCGGGAAAAACCACCCTTATCCGCATTGCCGCTGGGCTTTTGGTGCCCACG
>Ga0193955_1001232_pt1 | contig 12263 bp, 11 predicted proteins | sample BB_6_MG_FD_140343 | JGI IMG/M metagenome (GOLD analysis project Ga0193955, IMG submission 140343) | Microbial mat bacterial communities from the Broadkill River, Lewes, Delaware, United States - BB_6_MG | ecosystem: Environmental > Aquatic > Freshwater > River > Microbial mats | place: USA... | reverse complement strand
TGGTGTACACTTCGGACACCAAACTCGTCGTTGGAACCCAAAAATGAAAAAATACATTTTCGGTGTTCGTAAAAATATCTATATTATCGATTTACAAAAAACTTTACGTTATTTCCGTAATACGTATCAAATCGTTGTAGATGCAGCAGCTGAAGGACAAACTGTTCTTTTCGTTGGTACTAAAAAACAAGCTCGCGTATCTGTACGTGATGCAGCAATCTCATGTGGTATGCCATATGTAGATAACAGATGGTTAGGTGGTATGCTTACTAACTTCCCGACTATTCAAAAATCTATTCGTAAACTTGATGTTATCGAAGATATGCAAGAAAATGGTCAAATTGATCTTTTAACTAAAAAAGAAGCTTTAATGCTATCTCGTCAAAAAGAAAAGTTAGAGCAGTATTTCGGTGGTATCCGTAACATGAAAACTTTACCTGACATGATGTTTGTTGTAGATGCTGTTAAAGAACACACTGCAGTATTAGAAGCAAACCGTCTTGGAATCAAAGTTGTAGCTCCACTAGATACTAACTGTGATCCAGATGTAATTGATTACCCAATTCCAGGTAATGATGATGCTATTCGTTCAATTCAACTTTTCTGTAAAGAGATGGCTGAAGCTATTAATGAAGGTAAAGCATTAAGAGATGGTCAAACTGAAGAAGCTGAAGGTGAGATCGCTGAAGCTCAAGAAGCAGCAGCAGAAGCTACAGAAGCACCAGCTGAAGAAGCAGCGGTAGAAACTACAGAGGAAGCATAATTATGGCAGTTACAGCAGCACAAGTTAAAGAATTACGCGCAGCAACAGATGCGCCGATGATGGATTGTAAAAAAGCGTTAGTTGAGAATGATGGAGACATGGCAAAAGCAACAGAGTGGCTAAAAGAGCGTGGTATCGCTAAAGCTGCTAAAAAAGCTTCTGAGCGTGTTGCAGCTGAGGGACTTGTTGGTCTTAAGATCGCTGATGATTTTTCAAAAGCTACTGTTGTAGAGATTAACTCTGAGACTGACTTCGTTGCTAAGAATGAGGGTTTCCAAAACTTAGTTCTTAAAACTACTGAAGAAATTTATGCTCATAACCCTGCTGATGTTGATGCTGTAATGTCAACTGAGTTTGGTAAATACTTTACAGAAGAAACTGCAAAAATCGGTGAGAAGATCGAACTTCGTCGTTTTGGTAGCTTAGAAGCTGATGACGATACAATCGCTATGAACGGTTACGTTCACTCAAACAACCGTATCGCTGTTATCGTTAAAGCTAAATGTGATTCTGCTAAAACTGCTGAAGGTATGAGAGACGTTATGAAACAAGTTGCAATGCATGCATCTGCAATGAAACCTCAAACTCTTTCTTACAAAGATTTTGATTCAGAATTTGTAGAAGCTGAAACTAAAGGTAGAATTGAAGCTATTAAAAAAGAGAATGAAGAGTTAGCTCGTCTTAAAAAACCTCTTAAAAACGTTCCAACTTACGTTTCAATGATGCAACTTACTGATGAAGTTATGAAGCAAGCTGAAGATGATATCAAAGCTATGTTAAAAGAACAAGGTAAACCAGAACAAATCTGGGATAAAATTGTTCCAGGTTCATTAGCTCGTTTTATAGATGATAATACTACTTTAGATAAAGAGCAAGCTTTACTTGATCAGACTTATGTACTAGATGATAAAAAAACTGTAGCTGAGGCTGTTGAAGCTGCGGCTAAAGCACTTGGCGGAACTGCTGAGATCGTTGATTTTATCCGTTTAGAAGTTGGTGAAGGTATTGAGAAAGCTGCGGATGATTTCGCAGCAGAAGTTGCTTCACAAATGGCTTAATGCCTTTGCTTGAGCGTATGGAATATTTTTCGCAGAAAAATGTTCACGGAAGCTCAAAATAGAGCAAAGGGTACTTTCCCTAGGCTCTACTCCGAATCCCGATTCTAATCGGGACAAAGAGAAATATTACATAATTATTTTGCTATAATTCAAGCATGAATTTATTAAAAGCAAATAACTTATCTCACTCTTTCGATACAGAACTTTTCTCAAACGTTTCACTAGAGCTAGAAGAAAAACAAAGCATAGCTATTATTGGTTTAAGTGGAAGTGGGAAATCAACTCTTTTAAATATATTATCTACATTATTAACTCCAAATAAAGGTGAAGTGTATCTTTTTGGTAAAGATGTCTCTTCAATGAACACAAAAGAGCTGGAAAATATAAAAAGAAATGAACTTGGGCTTGTTTTTCAACAGCATTATCTTTTTCGAGGTTTTTCTGTTGAAGAAAACTTAGATATATCTGCGATGTTGTCCGGTGAAGATATAGATGTAGCACTATTAGATAATCTAGGTATAAAGCAAACCTTGGAACAAAAAGTGACAGAACTCTCTGGCGGACAACAACAACGTGTATCTATAGCAAGAGTCCTAACCAAAAAACCAAAAATACTTTTTGTAGATGAACCGACAGGTAATCTTGATAACGTAACTAGTAATGAGGTTAAAAAAATATTTTTTGATTACATAAAAGATCAAGAAGCGGGGATGGTACTTGTAACTCATAATGAAGAGTTTGCTATGGAGTGTGATATCGTTTATAGACTTCAAAATAAAGAGCTAATAAGAGTTAAGTAATGAGCTGGGCTGAAGTATTTACTCAAAATTATGTAATTGGATTTATACTTCTATTTTTTCGTTTTGCTGCCATGTTCATGTCAACCCCGATCTTTTCACACCAAAATATTCCTCAAACCGTAAAAGCATCTTTAGCATTTGCTTTTGCTATTGTTTTTTACTCATCTATGCCGGAGTTAAATATCCCCATAAATATTGTAAGTGTCATATTAGCAATACTTAGCGAGATATTTTTTGGTTTGGCAATTGGCTTGATCTTGCAGATCGCTTACAATGCCATAACATTTGCCGGTGGACAGATATCATTTATGATGGGTTTTTCAATGGCTAGCGCTATTGACCCTCAAACAGGTGTATCAATGCCTATTATCTCACAATTTTTATCACTTTTAGCATTGATGATATTACTCTCGATTGACATGCATCATTGGTTACTTCTTTTTATTGATAATTCTTTATCCCAAGTTCCACTTGGTGGTTTTTTAATGCAGGAAAGTTTATTTAACTATACAATAGAAGCAACTTCAAAGATGTTCTTAGTTGGTTTCGTGATTGCTTTTCCAATTATCGCTATTACTTTCTTGCAAGATGTAATATTTGGAATGCTTATGAAAACCATGCCGCAGTTCAATCTACTCGTTATTGGTTTCCCAATCAAAATCGCTTTTGCATTTATAGTATTGATAGCTATATTAACATCAACGATGTTAGTATTTAAAGGACATGTTCAAGAAGCATTTAACTATCTAGAGATACTTTTTTAGTTTTTTTTTGATACAATAACTTAAAAGGAAAAAGTCTTGAAAATTTTACTCTTAAATGATAACCCTGTCGTACATAAATTAGTAACACTAAGTGCTCAAAAAACTTCAGATGAAGTAGAAGTGGCTACAAAAATAGATGATATTTCAGCTACTTCATATGACTTGCTCGTAGTAGATGATTCTATTTTTTCTCAGGAATTTATGCAAGCACTTGATGCGAAGATCAAGTATGAAAATTCTTTATTTATTTGTTCTAAAGATACACAAATAGAGTATATATTTACATCTACACTTACAAAACCTTTTTTACCTACAGACTTAGTTGAAATATTTTCACATTATGGACGAGAGTTACATGTAGAGAATACTTTAGAGGATGACTTTGACTCGGAGGATGATGCTCCTGATGAGCTGGAAGATATTAGCTTAGAAGATTCAGATGAAGCACATGAGGATATAGACGATGGAGAAGAACTAAACTTGGATGATGAGCTGAGTTTGGAAGATAGTGAAGAGTTAGCTTTAGACGATGAATTAAATTTAGAAGATGATGAAGAGATAAAATCTGATGAGCTTGAAGATGATCTAGACATAGAAAATGAATTAAACAATCTAGGTGAAGAAGAAAATCTAAATGAAGAAGAAAATTTAGGCCCTATTTTAGATAAGGATGAACTTCAGGAAGTACAGGATCTTTTAGAAGAAAGTGAGCAGGAACTAAACATAGAAGATGATCTGGATTTAGATGAGTTAGGACTTGATCTAGATGATGATGAAGAAGTTCAAGAGTCTGGAAATAATCTTGATGAAATTGCAAATGAGTTAGAGACAAACAGTGAGGTTAATGATGACGACGAACTTGATCTTGAAGATCTAGAACTTGATAGTGTAGAAGAAAAAGAGGAAGAGTTGAGTCTTGATGACCTTGATGATGACGAAGAACTTAACCTTGATGATATGTCTAGTGAGTTAGAAGCAGATGAAGATCTAGAACTTGATAGTGTAGAAGAAAAAGAGGAAGAGTTGAGTCTTGATGACCTTGGTGATGACGAAGAACTTAACCTTGATGAGATATCAGGTGAACTTGAAGCTGATGAAGATTTAGAACTAGATAGTGTAGATGAAAAAGAGGAAGAGTTGAGTCTTGATGACCTTGATGATATGTCTAGTGAGCTAGAAGCTGATGAAGATTTAGAACTAGATAGTGTAGATGAAAAAGAGGAAGAGTTGAGTCTTGATGACCTTGATGATGACGAAGAACTTAACCTTGATGATATGTCTAGTGAGCTAGAAGCTGATGAAGATCTAGAACTAGATAGTGTAGATGAAAAAGAGGAAGAGTTGAGTCTTGATGACCTTGATGATGACGAAGAACTTAACCTTGATGATATGTCTAGTGAGTTAGAAGCTGATGAAGATTTAGAACTAGATAGTGTAGAAGAAAAAGAGGAAGAGTTGAGTCTTGATGACCTTGATGATGACGAAGAACTTAACCTTGATGAGATATCAGGTGAACTTGAAACTGACGATGATCTAGAACTTGATAGTGTAGAAGAAAAAGAGGAAGAGTTGAGTCTTGATGACTTTGATGATGACGAAGAACTAAACCTTGATGATATATCAGGTGAACTTGAAACTGACGATGATCTAGAACTTGATAATGTAGATGAAAAAGAGGAAGAGTTGAGTTTTGAGGATGAAGAAGAATTAAGTTTAGATGGATTTGACGAAGCAAATGATATTTTAGAAGAGGAGAATTTAGAAGATTTGATAGAATCAGCTGAGGAAGAGTTAACAGAAGAAGATTTAAATAGTGAGATAGATATAGATGAATTTGCAAACTTAACTACAAACGGTTTAAAGGTTGCTGTTGGTGAATTGAGTGAGGATGATTTAAAACCTGAACTTATTGAAGAGATCTCAGATAATGAAATAGCTGAAGCTCAAACTGAAGTCTTAGAGAAAGCAGATATCCCTATGAATACTCAAATAGAAGCAAATAGCGATGGTGTAGAATCACTCAAAAAGCTTTTAAAAGCACTTTCAAGTGAAGATGTTGCTGCCTCTATGAAAGGTGCAAAAATAAACATTAATATTGAATTGAGCGATAGTAATGTATCAAAATAACGGTGTAGTACTAGTACTATCAGGTCCAAGCGGAGCAGGTAAAAGTTCTTTATTAAATAAGATTATTGATGATATAGGGGAGTGTTACTTTTCTATATCTACAACTACACGCCCTATAAGAGAGGGAGAAGAGGATGGTGTTCATTACCATTTCGTAAGTGAGGAAGAATTTCAAAAAGACATAGAAGAAGAGATGTTCTTAGAATATGCACTTGTTCACGGCAACTATTACGGGACCTCTTTAAAACCTGTAAAAGAAGCCTTAAATGAAGGAAAGCTTGTAATATTTGATATTGATGTTCAGGGAAATACTGCTGTAAATAATCGTTTAGGGGATATTACAACATCAGTATTCATAACACCTCCTACCTTGTCTGAACTTAAACGTAGACTACAGAGTAGGGCAACGGATTCTCAAGAGATAATCGACAACCGTATAAAGATGGCAAAACGAGAGATTCAAAGGATGAGTGAGTACGATTTTTTAATTGTAAATGACGACTTGGATCTTGCGGCAAGCGTGTTAAAACAAATTGCAAAAACAGCTCGAATAAAGATACCTACTGACAGGATTAATGAGTTTGTAAGAAATTGGGAAGATATATAATTATATACGATAAGAGTATTTACAGCAAAAAAAAGCTATACTCACAAAATTTAATTTAAAACAAGGAAACAACTATGGGAATGCCTAGTGGAACAGAACTACTTATAATTTTTGGAATTATCGTACTTTTATTTGGTGCTAAAAAAATACCTGATTTAGCGAAAGGTCTTGGTAAAGGTATCAAGAACTTTAAAGCTGAGATGAAAGATGATGCTGCAGAAGTTGCATCTGACGCACCAAAAAAAGTTGAAGGTTCAGAAGAGAGCGCTTCAACAGAAGCTCCAAAAAATACTACTACACAAGCGTAAGTCTTGAAACAACGTGTACAGTCATATCTTCGCGACAAACTTGGTCGCGAGGTTGTTTTAGAAAAACCGCGTGATCGCTCTTTTGGTCACTTTGCTACCCCGATCGCTTTTTCACTTGCTAAAGAGTTAAGAAAATCTCCAATGGTTATAGCAGAAGAACTTGCTTCTTCATTTGCCGAGAGTGATGAAGTGTTTTCAAAAGTCGAATCTGTAAAAGGATACCTGAACTTTCGTCTTAGCGAAGATTTTTTAGATGAGTATGGGTCTTGGGCATTAGATAATGCAGATGAGTTCGCAAAACAAGAAAATAATCAAAAAATACTTTTAGAGTTTGTTAGTGCAAATCCAACCGGACCATTGCACATAGGTCATTCACGCGGTGCTGTTTACGGTGATACGCTTTACCGTTTAGCAAAGCATTTAGGGTATGACATAACTGCCGAGTATTATGTAAACGATGCAGGTAATCAAATAGACCTGCTTGGTCTGTCAATTCAGCTTTATGGAAGAGAGACTCTTTTGAATCAAGCCGTTGAATATCCTGAGAGTTATTATCGTGGTGAGTATTTAGATGCACTAGCACGTGATGCTGTTAAAAAGTTTGGTGAGGATATCTTAACAGATGAATCTCGCCAAAAAGAGCTTGCACTTTGGGCTAAAGACGGTGTCATGGAGATCATTACAAAATCACTTGCCGATACAAACATATTTTTTGATACGTTTGTTAATGAGTCATCTTTATATGATGACTGGGACAGAGTTATGGCTAAGATGGGTGCAAATGATAAAAATGCTATCTACGAAAAAGACGGCAAGATGTGGATTGCTTCTGAAGCTAAGGGTGATGATAACGACAGAGTTGTTGTTCGTGAAGACAAACGCCCTACATACTTAGCAGGAGACATCGTATATCACAATCAAAAGTTTGAACGTGGATACGATCACTATATAAACATCTGGGGTGCTGATCATCATGGTTATATACCTCGTGTAAATGCAGCTATTGAGTACCTAGGGTATGATTCAAATAAATTAGAGACTCTGCTTTCTCAGATGGTTAGTCTTCTTAAAGACGGCGAACCTTACAAGATGAGTAAGCGTGCAGGTAACGTTATTTTAATGAGTGATATAGTTGATGAGATAGGTGCAGATGCACTTAGATTTATATTTGCTTCGAAAAAAAGTGACACATCACTTGAATTTGATGTAGAATCACTTAAAAAGCAAGACAGCTCAAATCCTATTTTTTATATCCAATATGCACATGCACGTATTAAAACTATAATCTCAAAAAGTGAATTAAGTGAAGAAGATATCTTAAAAGCATCACTTAAAGGGCTTGACGAGCAAGCAGATACATTACTGTTTGATGCTCTTCTTCTACCTGAAGTTATTGAGGATGCATTCAGCTCACGTCAGGTACAGAAGCTGCCCGATTATCTTCAGTCGCTTGCAGCGTCACTACACAAGTTTTATTACGATGTTCGTATAATCGGTCAAGAGGATGAAGCAAAACTTTTAAAAGTTTTAATGGTAGTAGCTTTATCAATTAAAACAGGACTCTCTCTAATGGGTATAGAAGCCAAAGACAGAATGTTTAAGGATCAAGACGATATAGAGTCTTAACTTTAGAGAGATTTTTTCTATCAACTTGTATCAGGACTGGATTTTTTTCAAAATCCAGCCACTCCACTAGAGTTTTCAAATCTTCATATCTCATAGATGTACATCCTGCAGTCGGAGCATCTTTAGCTTTTTGTATATGTAGAAATATACACGAACCACCATTTTTGATCTGTTTTTTATTATGCTCTACAACTACTCCTAGTTTATATTGCTCATCATCACGCCTCATGTACTCAAAACTGTCAGGTTTATTTGATGGCATGTTTATTATATGATTATAATATTTTGAGTTAGAATCATCTACACATATCAAATCTTTTGTTGCATGTATATATGGCATGTCAATATTTAAGCTTTCATCATATCCAAAAACAGATGTTAGTTTAAATATTCCAAGTGGTGCCTTTTTATCACCTTCACGTTTAGAAACTTTTGTATCAAACTCTATAGATATATCCGATATACCCAAGCCTAGACCATTTTTACCGATGTTTACATCTATACTATGACCAACTTTTTTCCCATCATAAAAGCGTTGAAGTTTGGCTTTATTTGTAGTGGAGTCTTTTGCCACAACAAGAACAATTTGAGAGGCGAATGTAAATATAGGCAAAATTATTATAATTAAGAAACTTTTTAGCATTATATATGTTACTATTAGTAAAATATGAAAAAGATTAATTACGGAAAAGTATTATGAATATAGAGATTTCCAAAGCATCGAAACAAGATGCTAAATTTTTAGCACAGATGATACTTCAAAGCTCAAGAGCGGAGAAGAAGTTTGGCATTTATGATTTGGTGTTTGGGACAAAAAGTGATGAAGAGTTATTAGCATATCTAGAAAAACTAATCACTACAGAGACTAAAAACCATTGTCACTACAGTAATTTTTTAATTGCTAACGTGGATGGAAAGCAAGTGGGGAGTCTTTGTAGCTATGAACCACGCATATCTACACATGAAGCATTTATAAAGTCTTTAGAAGAGATCGGCTTTGATGGAGATATAAGTGAATATGAAGATATTTTAGAAGTTTGTAAATTTGACAAAAATAATCGTACGCTTGTTTTTGACTTTATGGAAGAGTTAGAAGGATTTGTTGATGTTGGGATTTTAAAAAGTCTTATGCATAAAAGTTTATTAACAGCAAGACTAAAGGGCTATAGAATAGCTCATACAATAGTAGAGATCGGTTCATTAGAGACTATTCTACTTTATAAGAAAATGGGCTTTAAAGAAGTTAGACAAAAAGAGTGTGAACTTTATAAAGAAAAATTTGGACGCCTTGGTCTTAGTATCTTAGAGATTGAGTTTTAATTATAGAACCTACATTTTTATCAGTCATACCATCATTATTTGCTATAGTTCTAGCACTTCTAACAAGAAGTGTGAACTTATCTTTGTTTAGCGGTATAGTGTTAGGGATTTTCTTTTTAAACGATCATTCTATTTTAAATACATTATCAGCTACATACGAGCTTTTTTATAAACTTCTTACAACTCCTTGGATATTAAAGACCTTAGCTTTTGCAATATTGGTCGGCTCTATTATGGAACTTATAGAGAGAAGCGGCGGTATAGGTGGCTTTGTAGATTACTTAGAAAACAAAAAAGAGCTTGTAAACTCAAAACGCTCAGCTTTGATGCTTAGTTATATTATCGGCGTTGTAATATTTATTGAATCTTCTATCACTTCACTTATAAGTGGTGCAGTTGGTAAACCATTGTGTGATAAACATAAGATATCAAGGGAAAAACTCGCGTACGTATGTGATTCGACATCTGCACCTATTAGTTCATTAATAGTTCTTAACGGTTGGGGTGCCTTGCTTCTTGGTTTGGTTTTAACTCAGATAGAGGCAAATTCGCTCAATATAAGTCCAGTAGAGTTGTTAATAGATTCTGTATTTTATAATTTTTATGCAATATCTGCTCTTTTAGTGACATTTATATCTGTTTGGTACGATATAGACATAGGTACTATGAAAAATACGAAGTATAGAAAATTCGATAATGAGAAAGTACTTTTTCACAGCAGTATGTGGTACATGCTAAGCCCTATAATTCTTATGGTATTACTTGTGTTCTTATTTCTATACATTACGGGTAATGGAAGTATATTTCAAGGAAGCGGTTCTAGTTCTATCTTTTATACTATGCTCTCAACTTTGATATTTATAAACATATATTATTTTTTTACAAAAAATATGAGTTTTAAAAATATTCAAATACACTCTATTGTAGGTGCAAAAAAATTATTTCCAATAGCTTTGATATTGCTCTTTGCATTTGGACTCGGAGATATAAGCTCTGAACTTAAAACAGGTCTATACTTAGCTTCTTTGGCAAGCGAGAATCTAGACCCGGTATTTTTGGCACTTGTTATATTTTTTTTAAGTTCTGTTATAGCTTTTTCAACAGGGACAAGTTGGGGAACTTTTTCGATAATGATACCAATAGCTGTACCTATGGCAATAGGTGTTGATGCAAACATAGCGTTGGCTATCGGTGCGGTTATATCTGGTGGCGTATTTGGTGATCATTGTTCACCTATCTCTGACACCACTATCATCTCTTCTCTGGCTGCTGAGTGTGATGTAGTTGAACATGTAAAGACTCAACTACCATATGCTCTTTTAAGTGGAGCAATAGCAAGTGTATTGTTCTTTTTGGCTAGTTTTTCTCTTTAGTGTATAATTAAGGTATTTTAATAGTCAATGCAATAAGAGGATAGATAAAATGATAAGTCTATTTAAGAACTTAGTATCAAGTGAGAGTGATGCTAAAAAATATCACCTAAGAAGTTATTACGAGATGCTAGAGATTGCATTTTCAAAAGAGTATGAGTTAAATCAAAATTTTTTAAGATCGATACAGCAAGAGTTTAATATATCTGAACATGAACATGAGGTTATCATGGAGACTATTATGGCCTCAAATGAAAACCTTAGTCTGAATGTTATAAATCATCTTCAAAGTATGGAAGATATATCAGTTATAAACAATAAAATATATGATGATTCAACAGCAGAGATATTTTTTGTAAAAAAAGTATTACAGGATGAGTTTAACAAATTATCTGATGAGCTTTTTAAACTTTTGGAAAAAATGTACACAAATCATGAAGTAGAGTTTGAGGGATGTAAAAGATTATTTAAATATTCTGTTAACCAAATGGTAGTAAACAGCCCTCGTATATATGATTTTATGAGTAATACTATAGTATCTCATCTGCAAAATATTCACAATGAGCTCTTAAATACGAGTTTAACGAACGAAGATAAGAATTTAGAAAATATTTCAAATCTATTAGCTTATGACAATAGGCACATAAACATAAGTGCTCTTACAGCTATAAAAAATTATGAATTAGAATCAAAAGATATTTTAAAAAAATATTTAGTAGATGAAGATGAAGATGTAAAATCTTTGGTAAATAAGATCATGCGTCAAAGTGATGAAATAACTGATTATGAAAAGATGGCGTATCTATCAAAAGTACCATTATTTGCATCACTCTCTTTTGATGAGTTGCACAGCCTGGCAAAAAAATCTGATATTGTTGAGTATAAAAGCGCAGAAGAGATCATCTCTGAAGGTGAAATAGCAAGTAAACTATATATATTGCTAAGTGGAGAAGTTGAGGTTCTAAAAGACTCAAAAAAATTAAATGAATTAAGCAGTGGCGATTATTTTGGAGAGATAGCTATAGTTGCTAAAACAAAAAGAACAGCTACCGTAAAAGCTATAAGTGACATAAATACACTCGTATTTAGTGAGATCGCTTTTAATGAGATAATAAATAGATATCCAAATATCAGCGTAGAGATCATGAAAGAGATGACAAAAAGACTTTTACAAAACAATGCTTGATATATTCCTACCCAATATAAACTCTTAAAATAAGCTTACTTTAATTACAATTTTAGTATTATTGCGCGTTTATAACTCCCTGAAAGATCAGGAGTTAAATTCTACTGGAAAAAATAAGTAAAGGAAAACAATGCCTACAATCAATCAATTGATTCGTAAAGAGCGCAAGAAAGTTGTAAAGAAATCAAAATCTGCAGCATTATTATCTTGTCCTCAACGTCGTGGTGTATGTACTCGTGTTTATACGACTACACCAAAAAAACCAAACTCAGCTTTAAGAAAAGTTGCGAAAGTTCGTTTAACTTCTGGATTTGAAGTTATTTCATATATCGGT